>OBXZ01000111.1_pt1 | contig 112410 bp, 94 predicted proteins | sample 1538171 | NCBI WGS metagenome assembly OBXZ01 (sample SAMEA2580161, study PRJEB22360) | human gut metagenome | biome: human gut; feature: human-associated habitat; material: faeces | place: Denmark | collected 2008/2010
GCTCGCAGCCTGTTCTGGTAGATCTTCCTGGGGGGCGCGCCCCGACGCTTTGCTCGCTACTGCGGACAGTCCTGCGCAAGACGGACAGCACATTAAGTGCTGTCCTTTGCGTGCGGAACTTGTATCGAGCAAAGCGTCGGGCCGCTCCTAGTTCGTTTACGTGGTTGTTTGCATCTGCCTGTTAGGGCCACTGGGTTGTGGCCTTGATTCTGTTGCAAAGCGGTGTTTGGCTGATATTTTGAATGGGAGGGGCTCGTTGTTGCTTACGGGCCTCTTTTTATGTTGAGGGGACTTTGGCTATGGCAAAGCGTTCTGGGTTGTATTCGGTGCCGTTTGAGGTTCCGGAGCTTGCTTTTGATGAGGCTGTTGCACTTGCGGCCGATACGGGCGAGATTGCGCGTTATTCCACACCGCTGCTCGAGACCGTCGTCGAGATGCTCGATGAGCTTGGTCGTCCTGACGAGTTCTATGATTGCGTCCAGATAGCCGGTACCAATGGAAAGACCTCGACGACGCGATTCTCGGCTGCCATTCTTCGTGGCGAGGGCCTTAAGACAGCACTCTTTACGTCACCTCATCTGGTGCGCTATCCCGAGCGTATGGAGATTGACGGAAAGGTTGTCTCAGACGAGGTCTTTGCCCATGGTGTCTCTGCGGCGTATGAGGCGGGCCGTCGTCTCAATGCGCGTCGTGAGGCGGCGGGCGAGGAGCTCCGCGCTATTACGCCCTTCGATCTTTTGTCCGTGGCTGGTTTGACTATGTTTGCCGAGGCTTGCGTGGACGTGGCCGTGCTTGAGGTTGGCATGGGCGGACGCTGGGATGCTACGAGCGCGACCGATCCCGTGGCCGTCGCCATTACGGGTATTGGACTCGACCATACGAAGGTCCTTGGCGATACCCTCGAGGCTATTGCGGGGGAGAAGGCTGCGGTTATTAAGCCCGGGCGTTTGGTTGCGTTGGGCGAGGGTACGCATGAGGCGAGCGTTCAGCGTGTGATGGATACCCGTTGCCGTGAGTGCGGCGTTGTGCCACTCGTGGTGAGCCATACGACGACCAAGCTTCCGGCACACGTGGGCGACACGGTGGAGTTTAGCTGTACCACGCCGCGTGCGATCTATACGTCGAGCATGGTCAAGCCGGCATATCAGCCGCAGAATGCCGCGTGCTCGATTATGCTGTGCGAGGGCTATCTGGGCCGCGAGCTCGACCACGATGCGCTGGATGCATCGCTTATGGGTTGCCCCACGCCGGGTCGCTTTGATGTGCTGGGAACCGATCCGCTCAAGCTGATCGACGCCTGCCATAACCCCCAGAGCTGCGAGAACTTTGTGAGCGCACTGGACGAGATCGATCCGTGTGTAGAGAATCGCCCCACGCTGCTGTGCGCCGCATTGGCTGATAAGGACGTGGCGGGCATCGTCGACGTGCTGATTCCAGCCTTCCCGCGCGTGGTTGTGACGCAGACCGATTCCGATCGCGCCCTGCCGGCGGAGGAGCTTGCTGCCCTGGTGGACGCCGATAAGCTCGCTGGCATGTATCCCAGCGTATCCGAGGCCCTCGCAGCTTTCAAGGCCGCGAGCGAGCCCTTCGTAGCAGCCGGCACCATCACCCTGGCCGGTGAAGTAGCGGGCCTGCTCCGTTAACCCATCCCCTCATCAGTTGCGGTGAAATAGTTCCTGTTTTTGGGTTCTAGCAGCCCATCCAGGAACTATTCCACCGCAACTCAAAAACAGTCAAGTACTTGTAATGTGTCCTCCCGCTTGCGAAATCTTTTATGCCGCTTGACCTATCTCATATTGCGTTGTCACGCTGGGGAGGGGTACGCTCAGCCTAACTTGCAATCCGGACCAGTGCTGTGGCCCGTTGAGCCAGTCGGGAGGAACTATGAATAGAAGGCATGTCAACGCGGCAATCACCGCGGGCCTAGCCCTTACCATGACGGTCGGTTCGGTGCCACCGCAGGCGTTTGCCGAGATGATGCAGGGCGATACTACCCAGGTCGTCGTCGAGCAAAGCGATGCGACGGGAACTGCCGCCACATCCGCGGACACCGGCCAGACAACCTCGGAAGATCAGGCGGTCGACAAGATCGCCTCGCTTGCCGAGCAAACCGACTTGCATGTTGCCGAGGGCTCCGACGCTACGTTGCCCCAGACCGTGTCGGCGACTTACGAGAGCGGTACCACCAAGCAGGAAAACGTTACCTGGAAGCCGAACGGCGCCGATGCTCCGGCAACCTTGGCGCAGCTGCCAGCCGGATCCTATGAGTTTGAGGGCACCGTCGATGGCGCTACCCAGACGGTCAAGCAGCGTGTGATCATCGAAGCCCCGGCGGATCCGGCTGCAGTTAATGCTGTTGCACCCGTGAGCTCAAACGAGGACCTGAAGATTGCGTCCGTTGATAGCACTCCAATTGTAAAAAAATATGTGGGACAGGGCTATGTTGGCGAAGTGTACGGCACCTCAGTCAATCTGACGCTGACAAATGGAACTAAAGCTACCGGCATGGTCAATTGGGACGAAGCCTCAAGGAACACTATCAAGGCTGCTTCCGATGAATCGGAGGTGCCGATCCAAGGCTCCATTTCGTATATCTACATCGGTAACATGGGTTATTCGCTTAGTGAGCCCTATTCCGTTGCCGGAACGCTCAAGGTTTTTGTTCCCAGGTCTTCGAATTACATACAAAGCGTGACTACGTCGCCCGGCGTCGCGCCGTCTCTTCCTTCGACTGCCTATATATCCTATTCCGATAACTCGGGCTGTTCCTGCGATGTTGAGTGGGATGAGTTCTCCGAGGTAGACTATCAAAAACCTGGCTCATTTGTCGTTGAGGGACATTTGACATACTCGCCTTCAACTTTGGTGAGTTGCACGGTAAATATCCGTGAAATCAAGTCTGTTCAAACCGAATTTGAATGCATGACGGCAGTAGGGATGTCGCCGTCTCTTCCGTACCAGGCAATGGTTACTTTCGATCAAAATGAATCGCAGCCAGTTCATATCAATTGGGATTCCGTCAATCCCGATTCGTACGCTCAACCAGGTACTTTTGTTGTTAAGGGCAGGCTCGATGGGCTTGACCGGCGCGAAGTTACTTGTACGGTTGCAGTGAAGGATGCCAAAGATTATTTTGACCTGGACTCGTTGACGTACGAACGTGTTGTCGGTGATGAATCGCCCCTTGACTCTGACGTGCACCTTAAGGTGACTCGACCGGATGGCGAGTACTGGTATAACTACCCTGTGAAATGGGACAATGCTGACGCCTCTCGATTCCAGACGGCTGGCACTTATGAAGTTGCCGGTACTATCGGGGACTGCGGCGTTTCTTCTCTTGCTGGTCTAGAGGTTAAGGCGAAGGTCGTCGTTAAAGAGGTTGCCTCTATCGCACAAGTTGCACCCATTGATACACCAGTTGGCATCCGTCCTACAACGGGCTCGAGTGCCGGCTCCCTTCCATATACCGTTAAGGTGACTTTCACCGACGGGTCTACAGTTAATGGTGGCGTTACCTGGGATACAATCCTGGATTCCATGGTCGCGCAGGAGGGTTCCTTTACCCTCGGAGGCTCTATCATGTATAGCTGAAGTAAACCCGGCTCTCCGTCTATACCAGTCTCGTTGGGCAGTGCCCATCGTGCCTCTATTAACGTCAACGTTCGTGCGCTGCAGATGCCATCTACGACTTCGATAAGTACGCTCGTTGGCGCGCAAATTCATATGCCGTATACCATAGAAGCAACGATGTGGAATGGTTCTCGTGGCAACTATTCTGTTCAATGGCCTGCTATTAGTCAGAATACGTTGAACAAGCTGGGCAAGTCGACTATTACGGGTTATTTCTTGGGTTCGAATATTCCGGTAACAGCGACTATTAATGTGTGCGACCTTGCCAACGATGATTTGGGAAGGATCGCCTACATTCCCGATGTCGGATTCGCTTATTCGTACGAATCGAATCAATTTCTGCTGTCGGACGGAAACTACTACAGCCTTTGGGGGGGGTTGGAGACTCCCTTTATACATGGGATGAGATCCCGCAGGACCTCAAATACGGCAAGCCGGGCGACTATGAGATAAGCGGAACAATTACCGGTACGCTTGCAAAGATTCGTGCAACGGCTACGTGTGGAGAGGTCAAGGGCATCAATCACTACAGTGAGACTGGCGCGACTCTCGTGCAGTCTTATGAAGATGCTTACGTTATCTATCCTGGCGAGCGGCTCTATCTTGATGATACGACCGTCGAGGGCGTTCTAAAGGATGGAACACGTTTCTCCAATCTTAAGGTTAACTGGGATGAGTATGATAGCTATCCAAAGGAGAATTGCACGATAACTGGTACAGTTGCGGGGACGAATATCCCGGCAACGATTCATGTGATCGTGACTGATAAGTGGAAAGCGGAACTCGATACCATTAAGGTCCTCAAGGGACATGATGGTTCAGGATTGCTTCCAACCAACGTTATACTGGTAAGCCCTGACGAAAAAGATCAGTCTGGCCATCATTCCAAGTATGCTCCCGTGACATGGAACACAAAGGGGTTTGACTGGAGCCAAGGCGGAATCGTTTCGGGTACCGCTCAGCTGTCTTACTATACGGGCAGTAACAGCAGTGTTGTGGATATTCCTGTGACTGCAAATGTTCAGGTTGTGAATAGGGCTACATCCGTTCAGGGCGGCACGTTGTGGACCGTTCCTGGCGTTGCGCCTGATTTGCCAGAGACCCTTGAGGTCGTCTACGACAATGACATGTCCGTTGGGCCGCAACGCGAAAACGTCATCTGGGAAGACGTTTCCCCCGATGCCTATGCCAAGGAGGGCACGTTTAAGGTTAAGGGCAAGCTCCAAGGTGGTGCCGAGGCGACGGTTACTGTTGATGTTTGCTCGATTTCGTCCGTGAACGTTCCCGAGCGTATTGTGACGGCCAACGGCGTTGAACCCGAGATGCCGTGGAACAATATTTCGGTGACTACGAGCGACGGTAAAACGCGCACTGCGTGGATTGAATGGAACGGCTATCGTTCTTCGGACTATACCGGCGAGTCCGGCAAGGTCTCCACGGTTACCGGTAAGCTGTACGCTAGCGGCCTTGATAGGTTCGGCGTCGGCACCAACACCGGCCTTACTGTCCAAACCAAGATCGTGATTGCTGGAGTCGAGAAAGCGTTTGATAACGGTGAGACTGCGGTGACCACGAAGGCCGGTGCCGCTCCTACGATGCCTTCCAAGCTGGCAGTCGAGATGAGCGACGGTTCGATCTCGACGGCTGCTGTTAAGTGGGATCCGATTGCGCCCGAGAAGTATGAAAAGCCTGGTACGTTCTATGTAACGGGCCATGTTGTCGGCTTTGATGGCGCTGCTGTTATGGCGCTTGTTGACGATGAAGGCCAGAACGTTGGCGTGGACGAGCATGGCGTCGTGATCGCTAAGGTGACGGTTGCCGACGAGAAGGCTCAAAAGGTTGCACTGCAGCCCGAATCGCTTGTGATTAACACGACGGTTGGGTCGACTTTGGAGCTTCCTGATCAAGCGACTGTGAAGTTCTCCGATGGTTCATACCGCATGACGCAAAGCGACGCTGGCGGCGTCGAGATCGAAAAATGGACCGATACCGACGGCCTCGACATCACCAAGCCCCTTGCCAAGACCGGCACCTACAAGCTTGTCGGCAAGCTCAAGGGTATCGATAACGTCAACGCTATCGTATATGTCAACGTTCGCGAGGCACCGCGGACCATCACCAAGCTCGAGGCTAAGTCGTTTAGCGTGGCCAAGGGTACGTCCAAGCAGGACCTGTACCAGCAGATGCCCAAGCAGGTTGTGGCGACTTACTCCGACGGTTCGACCGACCTACTCGACATTGACGTGTGGGATCTTTCCAGCGTTACGGACGAGCTGCTCGGCGGAACCGGTACCGTGAAGATCACCGGCACGGTTAAGCTTATTGGCGCCAAGGTGACCTGCAATGTGACCGTAGTGGATCAGGATGCCCAGACGCCAGACCACGTTGAGCCGATCGATGTAATTGAGATTGCGGACAATGCCAAGGTCGCGGATCTGATGGACAAGCTTCCGTCCAAGGTGACGGTAGTCATGAAGGACGGCAAGACTAAGAACGAGACGCCCGTTAAGTGGGCTCAGGTCGATAGCCTGGGTCGCGCCGGCAACGAGTTTGAGGTCACGGGTCTGACGGACAACGGCATGACCGTAAAGGTGAAGGTCAAGGTAACCGCGCATATCGTGGGCTTTGATACCGTTGACGAGATTGAGGTCGAGCGCGATGCCAAGGCGGATGAGGCTAAGGCCAAGCTGCCCACCACGGTCACGGCGATTTACTCTGACGGTACCGATTCCGAAGCCGACGTAACGTGGGATACCAAGGGCCTCTCCGACAAGGACTTTGCCAAGGAAGGTAAAGTTACGGTTAAGGGCACTGTTGTCGGCACGGATCAGAAGGCGGAGTGCACCATCAAGGTCGTCAAGCCACTGCGCGAGATTCCTGATCATCTGGCCGGCACGGTTGACGCTGTGACGCTCGACGACGGGGCGAAGCCCGATGCTGTTGTGGCCGCACTGTCCAAGACCGTGAAGGTCGCCATGAAGGACGGCTCCGAGGTCGATTCGAAGATCGATTGGATTGCTCCTAAGGAGGCTCTCACCATTAAGAATGACGGCGCGAGCGTTGTCATTACGGGTAAAACCGCGGTTGGCAGCTTTGAGGTCAAGGCTACGGTCAACCTGATGCCGGTCGTCGAGAGCGTCGTCGACGCCCAGCTTTCTGTTGCCCGTAATACGGCTGCTGCTGACATCGTGCTGCCTGCCCAGGTGACCCTCAACATGTCCGACGGCTCGACGAAGACTGCCGCCGTTACGTGGGATAAGACCCCGCTTACGGCAGATGCCTTGGGCAAGCTGGGCGATGTTGCGCTTGAGGGCACGGTCGAGGGCACTTCGGTCAAGGCCAAGTGCACGTTGACGGTTGTAAAGAGCGATGCTGAGATTCCGGCGTCCGTTGAGCCTGTCGCGGGTGTTAGCGTGCCCGAGGGCTCGTCCGCCGATGTCGTGCGTGATGCGCTCAAGGGCGTGAAGGCCACCGTTCGCATGAAGGACGGCAAGACCACGGCGGTGTCTGAGATTACGTGGACCGAGATCCCTGCCGCTGCCGCCACCTATGGCAACACCGTTGTCGCTAAGGGCGTGACGGTGAACGGCAACCTGCCTGTCGAAGTTGTCGTCACCTCCACGACGACGATCAATAAGGTAGCCAAGGTGCCGCAGATTACGGTTGAGCGCGACGTGAAGGCCGATGCGGTGACGGGCCAGCTGCCCAAGACCGTTAGCGTGACCTATACCGACGGCCATACGGACGAGGCCTCGGTGACGTGGAACACGGACGGGCTCGACAAGAAGCTCGCCGTTGTTGGCGAGTACATGATCGGGGGGTCCGTTGAGGGCACGACCCTCAAAGCGGCCTGCAAGCTGGTCGTCGAGACGCCCAAGCGCGAGATTCCTCATCACGTGAAGGGCGACAGCCTGACGCTTGATCAGCCCGTGCTCGACGGCGCCTCTTCCGAGGATGTTGCCAAGGCGCTTGCGGGTCTTAAGGCGACCGTGGTGATGGCCGACGGCAAGACCGAGGTCGAGTGTGCCGTAACGTGGACCGATGTTCCCGCTGCCGATATCGCCACGACGGGTAAGACCCTCACGGTGCGCGGCACCACCGAGCAGGGCGGCTTTGCGGTGACGGCGACCGTTTCGGTTAAGCCTGTCATCACGAGCGCGTCTCTTGCCGAAGGCGCTGGTGCCATTGCCGCCAAGCGCGATGATAGGGTTGATGACGTTGTGGCCCAGCTGCCCAAAAAGGCGAGCGCGACGTATTCCGATGGCGCTGCCAAGGACTTGGATATTACGTGGGATACGAGTGCGCTGACTCAGAAGGCGCTCGGCGAGCTCGGCGACATTGTTGTTACGGGCACCGTCAAGGACGAGACCGGTTCTGCCACGGTGACGGCCACCGTTACCGTGTCCGAGAAGGACTCGAACATTCCCGTGACGCCCGGCACGCCCGATGCCGTTGAGGTCTTTGAGTTTAGCTCGCCCGATGAGGTGCTTAAGGCGCTGCCCAAGAAGGTCGCCGTAACCATGAAGGACGGCAGCCAGAAGGATTACGGCATCGACTGGGAGAACGTGCCCGCACTCGGCTGGGATGCCGACGATGTAACCGTGATCGGCAAGGTGCACGGCACGGAGCTGCCGGTCAGTTGCGAGGTACTCGTTAAGCAGCGTCCGGCTGCCGACGGCATGGTGATCGTTGACCAGAACGGCAAGCCCACGACTTCGCATACCACGCTCAAGGTCGAGCGCGGCAAGGAGATTGACCTGACCGCCGCGGCGAGCAATGCGGACAAGGGCGCAAAGCTTCGCGGTTCCGTGAGGTGGACCTCGAAAGATCCGACGATTGCGACGGTCGAGAACGGCAAGGTCAAGGCCCTCAAGAACGGCACCGTTGTCATTACGGCGAAGCTGTACGTTGAAGGCGAGGCTGTGGCGATTTCGCTGGCTGACGAAGATGACGTCGCGGAGGCGCCGGCAGCCCCGAAGTTCACCGCTAAGGTGACTGTTAAGGTTGTTGAGCCGGTCGTTGAGCAGAAGCCGGAGGCTGGCAAGGATAACGGTGGCAAGTCTGATTCCAAGCCGGCTTCGGATGCGAAGAAGGACGGCAAGAAGGCTGTCGCTGGAAGCCTGGCGCAGACGGGCGACAACACGGCTGTGACTGTCGCCGCACTGGGCGGAACCGGCCTGTTGGCGCTGATCGCCGCCGCGATCGAAAAGCTGCGCCATCGCGCTGAGTAGCGCCGAGCGCGTAGGGCCCTAGAGCACAAGAAGGCCTCCCGTTCCTCGTAAACCACGAGGGTCGGGAGGCCTTTCGTTTAGCTACCCTGCGTCTCGAATAAAATCGTTCGCCACGAAATGGGCCTATCTACTACGTTTGACCGGTTACCCTCGACCACGCCGAGAATTGCGAAATCAAAACCGCAGGTAGATGGCTTGCCAATTTTCAAAAAAGACCCGCATGGTCGACCCATGCGGGTTAAACGTAGTAGATGGGCCGTTTTCGTGGCGTATCTCTAGGCTGTCAAATTGGTCGACTTGGTTCCTTAGCAGTTGCGGTGAAATAGTTCCTGGATTATGCCTCTGTGGGCCAATCTGGGAACTATTCCACCGCAACTTATTGAGGGGCTATTGGGTAAGGGCTAGTCTAGGCGGACTGGGTCGTGGGGGTAGGCGTTGAGAATCTCGACGCCGGACTCGGTGACCAGGGCAAGGTCTTCGATGCGGACGCCGGTGCGGCCGGGGAGGTAGATGCCCGGCTCGATGGAGAACGTCATGCCCGGCTCTACGACCTGCTCGTTAACAAGCGAGACATCGCCTGGCTCATGGTCCTGCAGACCGATCGAGTGTCCCAGACGGTGCGTAAAGTACTGCCCATAGCCCGCTTCCTCAATCACGTTGCGCGCGGCGCGGTCCAGGTCGCACATGCGCACGCCCGGTGCGATGAGCGCCTCGGCGGCTTCGTTGGCGCGGCGCACGATGTCGTAGATGCGTGCGGTCTCCTTGTCCGGCTCGCCCCAAAAGAACGTGCGCGTCATGTCCGAGCAGTAGTTGCGATGACGCCCACCAATGTCGAACAGCACCACGTCGCCGTGCTTGAGTGCCGTATCGTCGGGCTCGTGATGCGGGTCGCCGGCGTTGGCGCCAAAGCTCACGATGGGCGGAAAGCTAAAGCCCTCGCAGCCGTGCTTGCGATACAGACCGAGCATCTGGTCGGCAATTTCGCGCTCCGTTACGCCCTCGTGGACGAGCTTGATGGCGTCGGCCATCACGGCGTCGTTGGCGGCCGAGGACGCGCGCATGAGCTCCTGCTCGGCTTCGTCCTTGTGGGCGCGCGCAGCGGTGACGGCAAAGTCGCCCAGGAAAAACTCACTTGCGGCGTGGCGCTCCATGAGCGGCATCAAAAAGCCGGAACGCATGACGGTGTCGATGCCGAGGGGCTTGGATGGATCGACCTCGCGAGCGATGGCGTCGGCCACGACGTCGGTATCGGTGTGATAGGCGACGCGGGCATTGTCATACTCGGGCAGCTGATGCAGGGCGTTGACCAAGATCACGGGCTCGCAACCGCGCGCGAGCAGCACGCCGCAAAAACGCTCGAACATATCGGCATAAAAGCCGGTCAGGTAATAAATCGACCACGGGTCGTTTACGAGCAGCTGCGCGCCGGGGTGCTGAGCCTCGAGCGCATCGAGCACGCGCGCCACACGCTGGTCATCGACATGTGCCATGAAACATCCTTTCGCTAGGGTGCCACCATGGTATCCCAAGCCCGGCAGCTAGGGACGTTCCTTTTATGCCGGCACTTCGGGACAATCCTTGGCATGGCCGGTCTGGCAAGCACGCAGGCAAAAGTAGTCATAAGAGGCCCGTCCCAAATGGGCTGGTTTCAAAAGTATGGCGGATTACGGGGCTGGACCTGTATTACATGACCATGGGAAAAATCGCGAAATTAAAACCGCAGGTAGACGGCTTATCAAAAATCGAAAATTGCCGGTATGGATGGGGGTTTCCGAATCAGCCCCGTAATCCGGCACAGTTTTGAAATGGCACTAAAGTAGGCACAGGCTAAATACCGATCCCAAGGAAAGTTGCGGTGGAATAGTTCCTGGATGCCGGCGTTTTGGCGGAAATCAGGAACTATTTCACCGCAATTGAGGAGGAGCGGGGTGGATGGCGGGGTAGCCAAAAGAGCCCCGTCCAAAATGAGCTGCTTAGGCAGGGTCGATGTCCATGCTGGCGATGAGGTCGACGCCCGTGCCGAGGAGGTCTTCCAGCACGACGTCGCCCATGCGGATGGGGGCTTCGACGACCAGGCCGCGGATGAGGTCCATCGCCTGGGCGTGGAGTGCCAGCGGGATGGCTTCGGCCGTGCGCACGGGTAGCAGCGCCTCGTCGCCGCCGGATACGGCCACGGTTGTGGTGAGCACGCGCATGGGGCAGGTGAGCTCCTGATGCGCGAACTTATCGCCGCGCGGGCAGCTGTTGCCGGTCACGGAGCGCACCTCTACCACGGCGCCGTCTGCGTTACGCTCTACCTCTACGGTCAGGAGGCACTCGGATGGGCAGGTGGTGCAGTTGAACCGCAGCGTCTCGATCGTGTTTGTGCTCATGGCCTTACGCCTCCTCAACGGGATCGACGGACAGGACAATCTCGCTAATACCCAGGTCGAGCGCGCGCTGAATCACTTTTGCCGGCAGCGGGAAGCTTTCCATTACGCTCGGTTTAAACGGGCGGACCTTTCCTGCAAACAGCTCCTTGTCGCCTGCAAGAATGCGCACGCGGGCGGCGTCGACCGGTCGGCGTACACGGAAGTTGAGCTTGGTGAGCCCAACGGTCGTAATGCGGCCCGGCAGCGCGTAGCCTGCGATGCCGGCGGGGGAGACCGTGAGCTGGCAGCTCGGGCCCGCAGCGCCCGCATCGGCCCCAGCGCCACAGCCCAGCGCGTACGCCGCAGCAGCCGCACCGGCACGCTCGGACTCGGTCGTCACGTTGTCGGCCAGGTCGTGCACGTGCAGCACGTTGCCGCAGGCAAAGATGCCCGGAACGCCTGTCTGCAGGCTCTGGTCCACCACGGCGCCGCGCGTGTGCGGGTCAAGTTCAACGCCCGCGCCCACCGAAAGCTCGTTCTCGGGAATCAGGCCCACCGAAAGCAGCAGCGTGTCGCACGGAACAACGCGCTCGGTCCCGGTAATGGGAGCCAGGTGCTCGTCGACCTGACTCACCTCGACGGCCTCCACGCGGTCGTGTCCGATCACACGCGTGACGGTAGTGGACAGGTGCAGCGGAATGCCAAAGTCGTCCAGGCAGTTCTTGACGTTGCGGCGCAGGCCGTTGGCGTACGGCATGAGCTCGTACACACCCTCGACCGAAATCCCCTCGAGCGTACAGCGGCGCGCCATGATAAGCCCGATGTCACCCGAGCCCAAAATGACGGCGCGTGAGCCGGGCTTGAGGTTTTCGATATTGATGTATCGCTGTGCCAGGCCAGCCGTGAACACGCCGGCGGGACGGCTGCCGGGGATCTTGATCTCGCTGCGCGTGCGCTCGCGGCACCCCATGGCAAGGACGACCGCACGTCCGGTGAGCTGCAGCATGCCGGTACGGCTCATGAGCGTGACGGTATGGACTGCGGCATCCCCCGCGGCCTCGCCCACGCCCCACGCGCTCGCACCCTCGCCTGTGCCCGGGTCGCCCACACACGCGCCTTCGCCCGAATCAATCCCAAGCACCATACTGCCCAAGAACAGCGCAATGTCGGTCGCGCGCACCTGATCGATAAAGCGCTGCGCATATTCGGGACCGGTCAGCTCCTGCTTAAAGTGCGATAGGCCAAAGCCGGGGTGGATGCACTGGCGAAGGATACCGCCCAGGTGCTGTTCGCGCTCCACGATGGCCACACGCGCGCCGGCCTTATGCGCGGCAAGTGCGGCCGCCATGCCGGCGGGTCCGCCGCCGATAACGACCACGTCGAACGCCTGCGCCTGCACCGCCTCGGTAGCTCCGGCTTCCGCGTGTCCGTCGCGCATATCAAGTGTCGCCATCCTAGCGCACCCCCTTCAGCGGTCCTTCGACCAGCCAAGAACCGGCATCCTCCAACAGCACCTCGCTGGGGTCGCAGCCCAGCTCGCGCGCTAGGATCGCCACCACGCGGCTCTGGCAAAAACCACTCTGGCACCGACCCATGCCGGCGCGGCAGCGGCGCTTGACGCCCTCGACCGAAACCGCGCCCGGGCGGCGTCGGATCGCGGCCACGATCTCGGCCTCGGGCACCGTCTCGCAGCGGCAGACGATCTGCCCCCACGCGGGATCGGACTCAATCAGCTTCTCCTTGCGCGCGAGCGGCGCGCGGTCAAAGTCGTCCGGCGCACGGCGAATCGGGTCCCAATCGTCCCGCTCGTGCAGGGCCACGCCAGCATCGCGCAGTACCTGCTCCATGCGCTCGGCAATGGCCGGCGCGCTCGCCACGCCCGGCGACTGAATGCCCGCGGCCTGGAACAGTCCCGACACCACGGTCGACTGCCCAATAAAAAAGTCGTTCGTACCCTGAATGACCGGACGCCCGCCGGCAAACGCCCGCACCACGCGACGCGTGTCCAGATCGGGTACTAACTTGCGTGCGCCGTCCAGCAACGCGTTGACATCGCTAGCGTAGGTCTGTGTATCGCCTGGCTCGCGCACGGCGGCGGTCGCGGTAATTACGGTGTTGCCGTGTACAGTACCCGTGACGATAACGCCCTTGGAAACCGGCGTGGGAACGGGGTAGAGCGGCATGAGCGCACGCTGCTCCTTGTCCAGCACCACAATATTGCCCTGGCGCCAGACCATCTGGAACTCCTCGGCGCCGGCCATGTGCGAGATGTCCGCGGCTCCGTTGCCTGCGGCGTTGATCAGGTAACGGCAGCGCACATCGCCGGCGGGCGTCACCAGCGTAAAGCGCGCGGCTCCGTCATCTGAGCCGGCAACTTCAATGCCTTCCACCGGCGCGGAGCGCATAAACGTCACGCCGTTGGCAACTGCGTTCTCTAGTGCAGCGATGGCCACTTCAAACGGGTCGACGTAACCGGTCGAAGGGCACCACAACGCGCACGAGACCTGGGCACTCGCGCGCGGCTCCAGCTCGTGGATGCGCTCGGGGCCGATAATCGACAGTTCGGGCACGCCGTTGGCAAGGCCATTCTGGCGCAGCTTCTCCAGGTGCGCCCGGTCTTCGTCGTTGAAGCCCAGCACCATCGACCCGGTGCGGCGGAACAAAAGCCTAGTTCCTGGGCCCACGTGCCATATAGCTCGCAACCACGGGCGTTGACCTGCGCCTTTACCGTGCCCGGCGCCGGATCGTAGCCGGCGTGTACTAGACCGCCGTTGGCCTTCGACGCGCCCAGGGCGATGTCGTTGCCCGTCTCGACCACGCAAATGGACAGGTCATAGCGCGCGAGCTGCCTCGCTATGGCGCACCCGGTAATGCCCGCGCCCACAATTGCGATATCAAACGTTTCCGTCACAGTGCCTCCCAGACGAGTTGACAGGCCGTCAATAGGACTATCCTACGGTCTGCACATCTCTGGTGCGGCAGCAATGCGGCGAACAGCCCCGCAACACCCGCCAACGGCAGGCGTGGGGAGACGCAGGACCATCGGTGACCTCGTCTGCCACCCCTGACGTCAGAGGTTTGTCTCGTTCTGTAACAGTAAGCAGAAGAACTGGGTTCCAGATGTTACAGATCGAGACGTTTGCCAGGCGGGTCCTCCGTTTGTCTCGATCTGTAACAGTAAGAGGGGTTTTGGGGCCCAAGATGTTACAGATTGAGATTGAAGTCGGGGAGGGACCCCTGTGTCTCGATCTGTAACATCTAGACCCGGATTTCGCCTCTACCTGTTACAGATTGAGATGTTTGTGTCTGTGGCGGCCGCCGGGCCCCACCAGGGTCCCGCTTGAACGACCCCCGTGTTACACTAATCCAGACTGTAAATATTCCGAAAGGTACACCTCAATGTCCAAGTACATCTCTGAGCTCATGTCGCCGCAGCTTATGGGCGTCATCTATGCCTTTGTTGGCTTTATCATCGCCCTGTACGTGCTGTCGGTCGTCTATGTGTTCATCGACGCTCGTCGCCGCGGCGCCAGCGCCTACGTGGCATGGGGCATTATCGCCCTGATCCCGTTTGTGGGCCTCATCGCCTACCTGGTCCTGCGCCCGCACTCCTACGCGGCCGACCGCGAGGAGCAGGAGCTGGACATGGCCCTGCGCGAGCGCCAGCTTGCCCAGTACGGCACCTGCCCGCAGTGCGGCGCCCCCATCGAGAAGGACTTTGTGGTCTGCCCCGTGTGCGACACCCAGGTTCGCAACGTGTGCCCCAGCTGCCATCGCCCGCTCGACGCGCACTGGAAGGTCTGCCCCTACTGCCGAACTCGCATCCAGTAACGCATCCATCGCCGGGCCGGTCGCAAGCCACGGGCACCGCGCGCCACACGCAAGCCGCACGCGCGCCCCACACCCCGCCCCCACACGATGAAGCATGCGTAGAAAATCGCCCGCCGTGCCATTAAGGTGCGGCGGGCGCTTGTATACCAAGGCAACCTGCCTATAATGATGCAAGTCAAAAACGCCTAGCGCATCGCACGCACTTGCATCAGGCATCCGAGAGGAGAAAACATACCCATGAAGGCACTCTACAATGACGGTTCGGTGGCCGAGCTCCCGCAGGACGAGGTCACGCACGTCATCCGCCACTCCGCCGCGCACATCATGGCGCAGGCCATCAAGCGCCTCTATCCCGAGGCCGACTTTGCCTACGGTCCCGCGACCGACAACGGTTTTTACTACGACGTCGACCTGCCCGAGGGCGTCAAGATCAGCGAGGACGACTTCCCCGCGATCGAAGCCGAGATGAAGAAGATCGTCAAGGAGAACCTCAAGTTCTCCGTGTACGAGAAGCCCCGCGCCGAGGCCATCGCCCTTATGGAGGAGCGCGGCGAGAAGTACAAGGTCGAGCACATCGGCGACCTGGACGACGACGCCCGCATCACCTTCTACCAGCAGGGCGACTACATCGACATGTGCGTCGGCCCCCACATCTGCTACACCAAGGCGCTGAAGGCCTTTAAGCTCACCGGCGTCTCGGGCGCTTACTGGAAGGGCGACAAGGACAACAAGATGCTCACCCGCATCAACGGCGTCGCCTTTGCCACCAAGGAAGAGCTCGACGAGCACATGCACATGCTGGAGGAGGCCAAGAAGCGCGACCACCGCAAGATCGGCCGCGAGATGGACCTCTTTATGATGCGCGACGAGGCCCCCGGCTTCCCGTTCTTCCTGCCCAACGGCATGATCCTTAAGAACACGTTGCTGGACTACTGGCGCGAGATCCACCACAAGGCCGGCTACGTGGAGATCTCCACGCCGCTCATCATGAACAAGCAGCTGTGGAAGACCTCGGGCCACTGGGACCACTACAAGGACAACATGTACTCCACCGTCATCGACGACGAAGAGTACTGCATTAAGCCCATGAACTGCCCGGGCGGCGTGCTGGTGTACGCCTCCAAGCCGCACTCCTATCGCGAGCTGCCCATTCGCGCCGGCGAGATTGGCCTGGTGCACCGCCACGAGCTGCGCGGCGCCCTGCACGGCTTGTTCCGCGTGCGCTGCTTTAACCAGGACGACGCCCACCTGTTTGTGCGCCCCGACCAGCTGGCCGACGAGATCGTGGGCGTGGTCAACCTCATCGACTCCGTGTACCAAAAGTTTGGCTTTAAGTATCACGTTGAGCTTTCCACCCGCCCCGAGGACTCCATGGGTTCGGACGAGGACTGGGCTCGCGCCGAGGAGGGCCTGCGCACCGCTCTGGACAAGCTGGGCATGGACTACGAGGTCAACGAGGGCGACGGCGCCTTCTACGGCCCCAAGATCGACTTCCACCTGGAGGACTCGCTCGGCCGTACCTGGCAGTGCGGCACTGTCCAGCTCGACTTCCAGATGCCGCTCAACTTTGATCTGGAGTACGTGGACGCCGACGGCACCAAGAAGCGCCCCATCATGCTGCACCGCGTATGCTTTGGCTCCATCGAGCGCTTCATCGGTATTCTGATTGAGCACTTTGCGGGCAAGTTCCCCACCTGGCTGGCTCCCGTGCAGGTCAAGGCGCTTCCCGTCTCCGAGAAGAGCCGCGACTACGCTCACGAGGTGTGCGCCAAGCTGGAGGAGGCCGGCATTCGCGTGGTCTGCGACGACCGCGACGAGAAGATCGGCTACAAGATCCGCGAGGCCCGCAGCATCGATCGCGTGCCCTACATGCTCATCCTGGGCGAGAAGGAGGTCGAGGCCGGCAACATCTCCGTCCGCGATCGCTCCAACGAGACCGTTCAGATGACCGTTGACGAGTTTGTGGCCAAGGTACTCGAGGAGATTAAGACTCGCGCCTAGCACAAACAATACAAGAATTAACAATGGCGATCGTCCTACAGGGCGGTCGCCTTTTTTGTTGTCTAAAGAAGAAAAGCCGCTGGTTAGAGCGGCTTTTTTGTTGTGCAAAAAAGTACAGGTTTTTGTATCTTTCGACGGACTTCATTATACGAGCAAACTGCTCGCGTTTTCCCAGGTTGCACAAAATGCGCCGCGAATGGGTGCATCTCCATACGCCTCTACAAAAACCTGTACTTTTGCGACTGCGCCTAGCTGCGAGCGAGAAGCCTGTTCTTAACGCCTCTGCATCCGTGTGCGTCGCGGAGACAAGAAAAGGGGGCGAGAGATGGAACAGACAATGCGGCGCCAAGAGCAGCTGCCCGGTGCCTTTAGTGGCGCTACTACCAACAGCCAGCATGGCCGTGTTCGCTGGTATCTGGTCCACACCCCCAATGGAAAAGAGCGCGAGACCTGCGAAAAGGTCCGCCGCATTATCCCGCATGAGCTGATGCAGGACGCTTTTGTGATGCAAAAGGAGCTCTGGTTTAAGCGGGACGGCGCCTGGTCGCTCCAAACCAAACCCATGTACAAGGAATACTTCTTCGTCGCCACGCGCGATGCCGCCCTGCTCGACAAGGCTTTGGCCCAGTTGAGCTTTGGCTGTCGCATTGCTGGCTGCAGGGAGCGGGCCTATGCGCCCATGCCGGACGATGCGCAGGACTGGTACCGCAGCGTACTCGACGACGAGGGCGTGGTACGCAACAGCGTAGCCCGCATAGAAGACGGCGTGCTGCACATAGAGCAGGGCCCACTGGTGGGGCAAGAGGCCCGTGTAAAGAAGATCGACCGTCATAAGCGCTGGTGCCTGGTAGACGTGGGCGAAGGCGACTCCGCTTTTAGGGAGCTGCTTCCGTTGGACGTGCCCAGTAAGACGTAAGGGGACGTCGCATTGGCAATTCATTCGCAATTTGAATTCATCGATTGGAGGATTCCTGGGGACAGGGACGTGGATTTGAACTTGACTAGTAAAGAAGTGACAGGGCAAAACGCGCCGGTGGGGGCCGCACTTGTTTCCCAGGCCATGAATGGCGGCGACGCGAGCATGCGCTACAAGGCCATGCAGACCGTCAAGGACTGGGACCACACGCGACTGGGCTACAGGGTCGTAAAGCGCGCCTTCGACATCGTGTTCAGCGGCTGCGTGCTGGCCTTCATCGCCGTGCCGAGCCTTGTGCTCGCCGCCGCCATCCGCCTGGAGAGCGAGGGCAACCCGTTCTACAGCCAGATCCGCGTGGGGCAGACCCACCGCGACGGCAGCCTGTCCACCTTCCGCATGTGGAAGTTCCGCAGCATGTACAAAGACGCCGACGAGCGCCTAGCCGAGCTCAAGGGCCAGAACGAGATCGCCGGCGCCATGTTCAAGATGAAGGACGACCCGCGCGTCACCAAGATCGGCAGGTTCATTCGCAAGCACTCCATCGACGAGTTCCCGCAGTTCCTCAACGTGTTCTTGGGCCAGATGTCCGTCGTCGGCCCGCGCCCGCCGCTGCCGAACGAGGTTGCCGAGTACACCGAGTACGACCTGCAGCGACTTGCCGTGAAGCCTGGGATCACCGGCTGGTGGCAGGTCACGGACCGGAATGATACCGACTTCGACGGCATGGTCCGCCGCGATCTTGAGTACATCGCCAAACGCGGCATCATCACGGACCTGAAGATTGTTCTCCTCACGGTTGTTGAGGTCTTTACCGGCGGAGGTGCTTGCTAAATGACTGAACCGATTAGGATAGCTCAGGTCGTTGGCAAGATGGTTGGCGGTGGCGTCGAAGCTGTCGTCATGAATTACTACCGCCATATCGACCGAAGTAAAGTGCAGTTCGATTTTCTCGTTGATTCAGATTCGACGCTTGTTCCGCGCGAAGAAATTGAATCGCTCGGCGGCAGGGTCTTTGAGATTCCGCCCTATCAGCATGTTGTTGAATACCAGCGAGAGCTTCAGCGTCTCTTTAAACAAGAGGGCTGGAAGATTGTCCACAGTCACATCAACGCGCTTTCGGTCTTTCCGCTTCGTGCCGCGAAGAAGGCGGGCGTTCCTGTGCGTATCGCCCATAGCCATTCTACGAGTGGTAAGGGGGAGTATGCCAAGAATGCCCTAAAGGCCGTGCTGAAAACGCAATCGAATCGGTATCCAACACACCGTTTTGCATGTAGTCAATTTGCTGGTGAATGGCTTTTCGGTAAAGCTGCACACTTCGAGGTCGTATACAACGCAATTGATTTGGGTCGCTTCCGCTTCAATGCGGAGGCTCGCGCTCAAGCGCGAGTCGACCTGGGCCTCGTCGGCAACCAGTTTGCCATTGGGCATGTGGGACGCTTTACTGCCCAGAAGAACCATGCATTTTTGATTGATGTTTTTACTGAGGTCGTAAAGCGCCGCGACGATGTCGTCCTGTTGCTTGTCGGTACCGGCGAAGCCGAGGCCTCCGTAAAGTCCTTGGTGGATGAACGCGGTCTTACCGATCGCGTTATGTTTCTGGGACAGAGAAGCGATGTCAATCGTTTGTACCAGGCGTTTGATGCGTTCGTTCTGCCAAGCCTTTACGAAGGCCTGTGCCTCGTCGGCGTCGAGGCACAGGTGTCTGGCCTGCCGTGCCTGCTGAGTGATGCGATTACGCGCGAAGTGGACGTAACGGGGGAATGCAAGTTCTTGCCGATTGATAGTCCTGCCGTGTGGGCCGATGAAATCGATTCACTCTTGCCGTACTCGTATGAGGGTCGATCGTCTATCTCAAGTGGGCAATTCGCCGATTACAACATTGAGTTGCAAGGCGAGCGACTGACTTATAAATATCTAGATCTCTACTCAAGGAATTAGATGGCAAACAGTAACTTGGTATCGGTGATTGTGCCGGTATATAACGTTAAGCCTTATCTGCGGGAGTGCTTTGATAGCATTTGCCGTCAAAGCTATCGTAACATCGAGATCATTCTTGTCGATGACGGCTCGACTGATGGTTCTGGCGAGCTTTGTGATGTTCTTGCTGCAAGCGACGACCGTACCACCGTTTTGCATAAGGAAAATGGCGGTCTTTCCGACGCTCGTAATGCAGGGCTGCGTATTGCTCAGGGCGACTGGATTTCCTTCGTTGATAGCGACGACTACATTTCTCCTGTTTTTATCGAGGTTCTTTTTAACGCCTGCCGCGATACGGGATGTCAGATATCTGCTGTTCCATTTGGCAAGCCGTTCAATGATGGTGATGCTTGCTCTTTGGTGGAGTCTCTTGACCCCGTGGCGCCTGCGAAGGCACTGCCTTCGTCCGATGTCCAGCGTCTGATGTTATATCAGACGCTGGACACCGGTGCCCCGTGGCGCCTTTACGCAAAGGCGCCACTGGGCATTGACCCGTTCCCTAAGGGGCTGTATTACGAGGATCTCGCTAGCGTCTATAAGATTATTCACAAGGTTGATTCCGTTGCCGTTGTCGATTGCCGTGAGTTGTATGCATATCGCATGAGAAGTAACAGCATTATCAGGCAAGAATATCGACACATTAAAGGCGAGTCCGCATTGATAATTGCCGATCGGCTCTACCAGGATATTTGTAATTGGTATCCGGACCTAAGTAAAGCCGCCGCTTCGCGCTGCTTTTCTGTTTGTAGGATGGTTTACGCACAGATTCCGATGGCTGGGGTCTCTGAAAGCGACCTTAAAGACCGCGATGACCTTTGGAATAACTTATCTACATTTCGGTTGCCTGTTCTGAAGGATTTCGAAGCTAGAAAAAGAGAACGCTTGGCAGCATTTTTTGCCTGCTGCGGAAGAAGAATTTTTTCCGTATTTTGTTCTGCCTGTCGCTTATCTGGATTAATGCAATAACTAACTTGAAAGTAGCTTAAACAATGTTAGTTCTATCATTAATGACGTTATATTTTCTTTTGCTGCTTGCAATCTCTCAAGAGCTATCAAAAAGTGATTGGATGAATCCAGCATCAATTTGTAACGCCTCTTTCTTTATTTGCTCACTCGCTGAATTGTATAACTGCCTTGTCTTCGGTACTGAAGTCTCCCTCCATGGAGGATTACTTATTTGCTTCTTTGTTACCGTCTTTGATGTCGCATCGCTATTTTTCTTGCTTTATTTTAGACAGATAAAAGTGCAGCGAAGCAAACTTAATGCTAGTGTTGAATCGACGACTCTTGTAAGGATTCAAGTTCCGACATCTCTTGTTCTATTGGCTGTTGTCCTTGGGGTCGTTACTGCCGTTTTGTTTTTGAAAGATGTTCGATCAGCTGTTTCGGGTCCTGTTGCTGGGGACTGGAATTCTTTAATGAATTCTTACCGAACTGCATCTGCTTATAGCGGCGATGATCCTTCAGTCGGGCTTTCGTCTTTATCCAATATATGCTTTAAATTGCTTACCATTTTTTCGTTTGTATATCTAATTATTGGTTTTAACAATATTATTTGCGATGGATTTAGCATCAAAGATGCTCTCATGCTTCTCCCCGCTGCGTTTTATGCAATTTGTCAATTATTGAATGGCGTAAGGCTAGGTGCCATTGTTTTTGTCTGTTCATGCGTTTGCTGCATATGGATTTTACTATCGATTAACAGTGGGTGGACGATAAGAATAACCCTTGGGAAGTTTATCAAAATTGTATTCGCTCTTGTTTTTGCCTGTTTCTTATTTTGGGTTGCCTCTTGGTTTGTTGGACGAGAAGTTACTCTTGGACCATTGGATTATATTTGCAGCTACATTGGCTATTCATTTGTTTTATTTGATAAATTTCTTCAAAATCCTGGTGTTGCAAGCAAGTACTTTGGCTCGGAGACTTTCGTAGCACTATATTCGTCTTTTGGACGAAATTTTGGCTTTACTAATTTAGTTTCATCCGGTAACCATGAGTTTCGTTCTTGGGGTTCAATCGATCTCGGTAATGTATACACGGTATTTCGATTGTGGTATCACGATTTCGGTTTTGGCGGTACTGCGCTATTTAGCCTCTTAACTGGTCTTTTTTATTCAAACCTCTATGAGCATGCTCGCATGCTTCATGGTGGGTCCCCGCTGTCTTTTTCGATGATTTCGTATACCTATCTTTCTTCGGGCATATTCTCCATGCCGCTTGTTGGAAAGCTCACCTCATCTCTCTTTACTCCAACGACTTGGTTTTTAGCCATCTCGTCTCTGTTCCTAAGTGAGTGGATAAAAAGATATCAGAAACGACAACCCCCTATGAACTAGTCCATTATCTAGAAAAGGTATCAGAATGAAAAAAGTTTCAATTATTACTCGTCATAACGTTCTCAACTACGGGTCTGTCCTCCAGGCTTATGCTACGCAAGAAGTTGTTAAAAACTTGGGGTACGATCCTGTTGTTGTTGACTATCGGAGATGCGCTGAGACCCTTGATTCTCTTGTGAAGCGTTATTCAGAAGGTAGGTCTCTGCCTCATCGCATCTATAGGAACACGGTTTGGCGTTTGCTGTACGGTGCAGGTGAGAAGCGTTTTAAGAGCATGAGAGAGCAGTATCTGACTCTTTCTCCGCATTGTGATGAAACAAGTATCGACGCCTTGCTGCCTAACACAGATATCTATTTGACTGGCAGCGATCAGGTCTGGAACGAACTTGGCGATGGCTCTCTAGATCCGGTATTCTTTTGGGACGGGCTTTCTAAGGTCGAGGGAAAGAAGGTCGTATCCTACGCCGCTAGTTTTGGACGTGGTGGCGTTGTAAAGGGGTATGAGTCGCAAATTGGTAACTGGCTCAAGCGCTACGATGCCATTTCCGTCCGCGAGGATTCAGGTAAGGATATCGTTGAGAGCTACGGTCTCAAAGCTGAGCAGGTTTTGGATCCGACCCTGCTTCTCAATCGCTCCGAGTGGAACAAGATTGCCAGTGAAAAGGCTCCCGTTGAAAAGCCCTACGCCCTCGTCTATAACCTCCATCCTGATTCAGATATGCTGCAGTACGTTAAAGATAAGACCGCTGGCTCCAATCTTGAGATTGTAAGTGTTTGCCCTACGTTTAGGAGAAGGGTAGGAAAACAGGTCGTTCTTCCGCCCCTGGAGGATTTCCTTGCGCTGTTTAGGGATGCATCTTGCGTATACACGGATTCATTCCACGGCACTGCTTTTTGTATCAATCTCGGCACCCCATTTGTTGAGATCTTTCCAAAGGCTAATGCCGCGCGAAATAAATCTGTTCTTAGACTCTTTGGCCTAGAGCATAGGGCCTGGGACACGTTCCAAGGCAATGCTTGGGACGACGATATCGATTGGCAGCATGTTGGCGAGGTTCTTGATGGGGAGCGCAACCGCAGCCTCTCCTGGCTTGATCGCGCGTTGAAGGAATAGATGAATGCAAAGTATCTGCGAAGACAAAATGTGTGCGGGCTGCATGGCATGTGTCGATGCCTGTCCTAAAGATGCAATCGCTGTTCTTGAAAGGCTCGAGTACTATACCCCCAGTATCGATCAAAACAAATGCATTGATTGCGGTAGGTGCACAGCTGTATGTCAACAATGCAATCCGCCTCAAGGCTCTAAACCTAGTAAATGGTTGCAAGGATGGGATTCTAACTCGGAGAGCAGGGGAACCTCCTCATCGGGCGGCTTGGCGGCCGCGATTATCCGAGGGTTTATTTCTGCCGAAGGAGTAGTTTGCTCTTGCTGTTTCCGGGACGGTCAGTTTGGGTTTGAGTTTTCTAGCTCGATTGCTGATGCCGTTAAATATAAAGGATCCAAGTACGTTAAAAGCAATCCAATTGGCTCTTACGCTCGTATAAAAAAATTGCTGGTTGAGGGTAAAGAAGTCTTATTTGTAGGATTGCCTTGCCAAGTGGCCTCTCTTAAAAACTTTGTCGGCAACAAGCTTCTTTCGAATTTATATACGGTTGATTTGATTTGCCACGGTACTCCTTCGCCTGCGATTCTCCGTCAATTCCTGAGTGAGAATGGGATTGACATGAATCAGCTTGAGTCGATTGAGTTTCGTTCTAAAGGCAGCTTTCAGCTAAGGGAGAACGAGCGAACGATTGATTTGCCCGGTGTTTTGGATGGGTATACAGTAGCTTTCTTGGCGGGGCTGGACTATACGGAAAACTGTTATCACTGCAAGTATGCAAGCATTGAAAGAGTTTCTGATGTTACATTAGGCGATTCCTGGGGGACGAATCTTACCGAAGAAATGCGTCGGGGTGTCTCCCTGGTTTTAATCCAGAATCAAAAAGGACAGCGACTGATAGACCTTGCTGGTGCTGAGTTAATGACGGTTGATATCGAGACCGCCATTAAGAATAACGGTCAGTTGAAGAGTCCCTCCGAGAAGCCATCTGCGCGAGCGCGATTCTTCGAGGACCTTTCATGCGGTAGATCAATTACCGATGCGGTAAGAAGGTCTTTGCCCAAAAGGTATTTTAAACAATCGCTTAAACGTTTGCTAATTCGCATTGGTTTGCTCAAGCGCGGGGGGGGGTACGGAATTAAGGTCTCATTAGCACCTGATTCCAACCTCTTGCATAACATTAAAGGAAGCATTCAATGAAGATTCTTCTAATTGGTGAAGTCACAGGTAATACTGGACCTACTAATGTTCATAAATCTTTAGTGGAGTATTGGCCTTCTTGCGATTCGATACGGCCGCTATATTCTAAAAGTAAAATCCTTAAGCTATTTGAGGCTATTTTCAAGGGCCTTGAGAGCGATGTGATTATCTCTTGCGGAGCTGGTTGGACTGACATCATTGCACATCGGCTGCTCTCTGCCTTCGGCAAACCTGTCATTTGCTTTAATCATGGGTACGTCCCTTTTGAGAATGAGATCAACGGGCTCGGTTATAGCGATAGAACTGTCAAGGCAATCATTAAGCATTTGCGTACTGCGGATTTGATCGTTGCGAATTCTTCCCTCCAGGAGAACTTTGTTAAGAAACAGCTGCCTGAATGCTCCGATAAGGTTAAGCACGTTTGCCTTGGGGTCAAAAGGTTTAAACAATGCGGCTTCGAAGGCCAGCGTGAAAATATTGTTGCTGTTAGCGGGGGCACCCGTCCAATTAAGGCCAACGAAATAGTAGCGAAGGCTGTCTCGATTCTCAGAGATCGTGGTGTCGATTGCTCTTTAAGAGTGTACGGGCGACGGTACTCTGATAACTCTTCCTTAGATAATCTCATGGCCTCGGCTGACGGTGAATATAGAGGTCAAGTTGCCTCCGATCAGTTTGTGAACGAGCTTCGAGAGTGCTCGGTATTCGTTATGAATTCTAGGCATGAGTCCTTTGGTCTCTCTGCCCTTGATGCGATTGAGGCCGGATGCTCACTCCTTCTTTCGACTAACTGCGGAATTGCCGAAGTGATGTCGATTCAGGGATCCGATGTCGTGAAAAACTGCGAGGACCCGATCGAGGTTGCCGATAAGATTGAGGGATTGCTTCGAGCTCCTAACTCCAAGCGGCTGTTTGATTCCATCGATTTTGATGAATGTAGCTGGACCAAAACGGCCGAGACGCTACGAAATTACTGTGCGGAGGTATTAGGGTAAATGGCCGAAAGCAAGAAAGTGACCGTCTCCAAAAGAGATGTGATTTGGAATTATGTCGGCACGATCGCGTCTATGGGCAGTAACTTTTTGCTCTTGCCGTTACTCCTATCTTTTTTATCGAGTGCTCAAATCGGTCTCTGGTACGTGTTCGTAGCCATTTCGGGTTTTGCGCAGCTGCTTGAATTCGGTTTTACTTCTACCTTATCCCGCAACATTCTTTATTGCCTGAGCGGGGCAAAGAAACTGACCAAACAAGGCTGCGACTATTCTTCTGTTGATGGAGAAGTTGACTGGCACTTGATGCGCGTCGTTCTTGATACGTCTAAAACGATATACGCTGTCTTGGGTCTCATCGCGTTATTTGTTGCGGCAACGTTGGGAACTTTCTACGTTTCTTATGTCACCGATTCTTTTTTAATTGAGGGTTCGTTGCCTGCATGGATTGTGTTTGTCGTTTCCATTTTCACTAACTTGTATTTTCTTTACTGTCTCACGTTTCTCCGTGGGCTTGGAGACGTTGCCGGTGAGAACAGGGCTAAAACGCTTGCCAGGATTGGGCAGCTTGCTATTACGGCGGTCCTTCTGTTTTGTGGCTTGAGCCTTCTCGCTGCCGCACTCGGCTTCTTGGCCTACAGCACTTTGCTGAGGCTATTTGCGATTAGGACATTTCGGAGCCATCATGACGTCGAAGAGGGGATTAAATCCGATGCCGCAGCTGTCGCTAAGGACGAAATGCTTGACGTTTTAAAGACGGTTTCGTTTGTGGCGTGGCGTGATGGTGTCGTATCTCTAGCCTGGTATGGCGCCACGCAGGCAACATCGCTGCTTTGCTCGGCTTTCCTAGGGCTTGAACAAACTGGTACGTATTCCGTCATGTTGCAGTTCGCGACGGCGATCCACCAGATTTCAAGCGCCTATTTACGTTCATGCTTTCCCACCTTCCAGTCTGCCTATGTCAGGGATGACAAGCAGACTCAGAAGGCGGTGGTCGAACGCGGTATTTCCTGCTATGTATGCATGTATATTGTCGCTACAGTTCTTGTAACGGCATGCCTGCCGATACTCACGCTTTTCAAGCATGATTTCATTTGCGATCCAGTTTTGTTCCTGGGCATTGCCCTCTATTACTTCCTGCTTAATCAGCACTCTCTGTTTTGCAACATTATTGTTAGCATGAACGAGATTCCGTACTTCAAAGCGTATTTGGTATCAACTGCTGCTGGAATCTGCGTAAGTTGCGTTTTGTGCGGCGCCCTTAGCTGGGGAGCCTGGGGTCTTGTCGTTGGCCAGGCAATTCCACAGCTCTGCTACAACAATTGGCATTGGCCACAATATGTTCTAAAACGTACCGGGCTTGGATATGTACAGGCTATCTACAGCGGTCTTGATTGGTGGAAAAATAAAATGGTTGGGCAAAGAGCCTAATTAAAGCATGTGCCTTTGCATGGTGACACGTAATTTCTTTCGCAAACTGACATCCGCATGGCGAACACGGCCTGCGCCCCGTCATATGATTTCTAGCGGCTAAACAACAAATCATTGACGAAGGGACACGGGTCGTGTCTGCGAACATCGTATAAGTCGACGAGGAGTCGCTGCGCAAGGACATATAGAATCTGGTGAGAAAGACCGTCGAGGAGACGATCAGCGCGCTGGTAGACGAAAGTGCGTCTGATTTTGTCGGGGCCGGCCGGTTAGGTGCTGGGGCTTTGAAAGCCCCAGCCCTTTTGCTTTATGGAACGGCCATGACTATGTGACGTTGCCGCTTGTGCTCTTTGCCGTGGGCAAACAAAGGTTATCGACAATATGATTTAGACATGCTGCTAAAGTTTTCTAACGCCACCTGAAGACCACCGTTGCGCTGGCATCCAATCAAGTGATTCTGATGTAAGAAATGCCCTGTCAAAACCAGCATCTGAATTGGAAACTGGCATAAAAGCGAGTGATTTTCTTCTTGCATGTATCTTTACTGTCACATGGCTCCAGAAGATTCGAGTAGGGTGGTCCTATGTCATATTTCTTGGGGCGCTGCGGAAGCACCTTGCGATAAGCTGTTTCGCCATGGGGCCGTCGGAGCGCTTCGACTATTTCGTTAGCGTCTTTTCCGAGGGCTCCCTGCGGCGTTTCTCCGATTACCTTGATGTAGACATCTCGATGATGACCGTTCACTCCGCTAAGGGGCTCGAGTGGGACTCTGTTTTCATTCCGGGCGTTACGCGCTTCGATTGGCCTGGAGCGATTTGCTCTCGGTGCGAAAGGACTGGTATATGCTCGCGTTCTGTGTATGGATGCCGGATCGTTGATGCGATGAATATGCCAGGCGGGCTTATTGAGGAAATGGGCCTACTGTACGTCGGTGTCACTCGCGCCCGCAAAGCGGTATATGTCTCCGCTTCTATGCAGCGCAGGACAAATAACGGGAACTCTCAGGTTGCCTGCCCCTCTTGTCTAACGTCTCTTCCGGGCATTGGGCCCGTGAGCTGGACGGCCATGGACGGGTAGGGGTGATTTGTGGCGCTATGGAGTGTGTCTGCTATTGGCTCGAGGTCTGGTCGGACCTCGCTGGGCGTGAAGAGGCCGTTCAGTGCGAAATATAGTGCATTAGGGCTTCGGAAAGTTCATCTCTCAGGTCGCCTTCCAATAGGGAAATTGCTCTATCGATATAGATTTTGTTATCAATACCAAAGTAACGTCCAACGCTTACCACGAGGGACTTGTCGTTAAATAGCCCGAGAATCTCATTGTAATCATGGTTTTCAATGGCCCGTTGATATCTGTCATTAACGTTCTTTTCTATACTCGCAATATCAATTAAGGATGCGATGCCATCGGCAGTCAGCTGCTCATTATCCAAAATAGTTATTCCGGAAAGTGCTTCCTTTACGCCTGCTACAAGCGCTTCTGATGCCTGCTTGCTTGCTGAACCTTTCAATTACATATGACTTGAATATCGCGAAACAGCACCGCCGTTATTACGCCTGGGCGCCGGGGTCGGCATGAGTCCCGGTGACGCTATATTGCTAGCTGTCCATTCTCTATTAAAGACACCTATGCTCGCGCGCTGGGAGCAGCGGTAATATTGCTGCTATGCGTACAGAAAGGACTGTGTCGTAAAGCAGGGAGGAGCTTACGATGGCGAGGATTACCGGTATTACGTGCAACCACGTTAAGGGGATTAACCATCTTGACGTGCCATGCGATTTTTACCCAAACAAGCCTAACTTTCTTGTGGCGCCTAACGGGTCGGGTAAGTCTTCGCTTGCGGCGGCGTTCGCATCCCTTAACACCAGGCGACTAAAATTGGCAGACGCGGATCGTTATAACGGGGAGGACTGGGACGACACCTCCTTGTCCGTGACTTTTGACGATGACGTGACATTAAGTGCTAATGCTGATTCGAATGAAATTGCGAGTAGGGTAGACGTGCAGGTTATCCGCTCTGGGCTGTATGCAAATATGACGAACCGCCGGGTGGGGCCAAGGGTTCTCAGTCAAACGAAGATGAGCGTCCAACAGTGTGTTTTGTACGAGAAGGTGCCAGCCACTGTCCACTTGGACTATTCAGTCACTGCGGAGCGACAGAAATATGCGTCGATCTTACGCGGGAGAATGGATAACCTTGCCGAGGCATTCAAGAGCTATGAGTTCCTTAGCGAGCTGCTCAGCTGCGATGCCGCTTTTAAAACGACTGAGGGTTCCCGATACGCTGCAGCAATCAATAATTTCTTCAAGGGCGTTATTTCGCTCGAAACGGGCATGGGCGGTGATATCACTGAGGCTGAAGTTCTCAGTTACATTTCTTCTGTAAAACCGCTGATCTCAATTAAGGAAATCCTTGATCGTTGGTATCCCGCGAAGGGGGATATCTCGAACTGCATGAACGCGATACAGGTTAATAGATTTATCGAGAAGAAGCGTAACGAGATAAAGGAGGCCTGTTCATATCTTCGATTCCGTAAGATTAAGGATGATATCAATGAGATGCTCCATTTGCTGAACAGAACCAGGTATGGGGTCGTGGCTAAAGTCAGGAACCATCAGCTCGTCGTTGATTTCCCCGATTGGGATGAGGCCTCTAACGGCGAAATCGATGTACTCCAGCTGTGTGTTGCGCTATTTCGAGCGCGGGCGAGGTTTACTGATAAAGATGACGCTCTATTGCTTATCGATGAGGTTTTCGATTACCTTGACGATGCCAATCTGCTTGTCGCCCAGCACTTCCTGCTGGAGATGATGAAGCAGTTCAAGAATTCCGGGAAGAACCTCTATGTCATCATCTTGACTCATCTTGACCCAGGCCTCTTTAAGAGTTTTCGTTTCAAAAGCTTCCATACCTCATACATTCCTAATTCAGGTGGCGACTCTGTAAATGGGTGTTTGAATAAGCTGCTCATTGACAGAAATAGGTGTAAGAAGGAGCTCTCTGATATTTATAATTCGGTCTCCTCCCATTACCTTCATTTCTCTGAGTGTGACACAGTCTCTGATAATGTCTTGGAATACATCGCTAAACAGGGGATTGAAGATGAGATGAAGAGGCCTTCATCGTTTCGGAGTGTTATGGAGGCAAAGCTTGGCGACTACTTCTCTGGAAAATCCTTTGCTCCATCGGAAGTGTGCTGTGGCATCAGGTTGGCTGTCGAGAGGCTCAGTTATGAGAGGCTGGCGGCAGATGATAAGCCTGGATTTCTGATAATTAATACAGGGACCGAGGACAGGCTCCGTTATGCGAGTGAGCATGGAGTTGAGGTGCCAGAGACATTTCACCTGTTGGGCTCCATATACAACAGCTGCATGCATCTCTCCGGAAGGCCAGGCGAAACAGAGCTCGTCCAAAGAGAGCTAGGGAATAGCATCATCAGACACATGATTGAGGCGTCGTTGAAGGAATTCGGCTGGGCATAGGCGGTCCTTCGGCAGGTCGTTTCGGGAGTTACATTGCGAGACGGCTCTTCCCGTTGTTGGCTGTGTCAATGTGGGCGTTGTATATCATGGACTTGATGTCGGTATGAATTGAGGGAGATTGAATGGACGAGCTTTCCAAAGAAGTTGCATCTCAGTCATCCATTGTATTGGGTAAAGCTTATGACGATGTCGCGCATCCTGCGCTCTCGTCGCTCGGAGACACTCTGAGCTTGGTTCCTAGAACGGTCGCTGTGATACTTGGCCCCTGGAAGAAATGGGTGGTTAACGGCGAGAACAATATCGAGGAGGCGATTCGGCAAGTTGATCGAAAGATGGGAGACGTCCCGGAGGACTGTTTTTGCGAGCCTGCACCTAATGTTGTGGTACCGGCTATTCAGCAGCTGTCGTATTCGTATGACAGTCAGGATTTAAGGGACCTGTACGTTAATTTACTCGCGTCCTCTATGGATAAAAGGGTTTCTTATCTGGTTCATCCGAGCTTTGTTAGCATAATCGGACAGTTGACTCCCGATGAAGCCAAAATGATGTCGTTTCTTTCTAAAGAGCCTGGTAAGGATCATATTCCGGTTATTGATTTGCGCGTTGTTGAAGATGATGACATGCCAATTAAAGCTCGGTGGAGATTGCTTTGCGAAAACTATACGAACGTATTCGATGCCATCGTCCAATGCCCTGAGAACGTGTCCTTGTATTTGAATAACTTGGAGCGACTGAAACTGCTAAGCGGAGAAACGTACTGTTATGAGGGAGAAGACGATTATCTTGGTATTGAGGATTCTGAAAGGATCCGAAATATAAAGAAGGACATTACGCCTTCTGATGGATGGCGGTTTGATTGCGTACATCATGTTTTTAGGCTAACACCATTCGGGAAGCTATTCATCAAGTGCTGTGTTTAGTCTTCTCGGCTGCGTTGATGCGATTCGATTCAAGGTTCACCCTCGCTTTAGTCTTCGATGATGGTTCCAAATGATAAGGAGTGCATATGAACGAAGCGGTTTCAAAGGTTTTAGCCAACTTGGGTCTCGACGCCGATCCGTTTAAGCAGGAGAAGGTAATCGAACTGGTTAAGAATCCTCTTTCCGGAGCATGGGTTACTGTCTATTCGCACCATGATGCTGCTGATGGAAGGCCTTCTGTTTTCGCCTGTTTTGCCGATCTTACAAAAAAAGAGGAGATTCTTGCAGGTGATGATTGGCTAAAGAACGCCTTAAGCTTCTCACCAGGCTTCTGCATGTATAGAGACGACGTCACTTATCATAACGGGCGTGACGAAGGCTATGACTTTATTGTTGCCGAGCAGTATTTCTATCCGCTCGACCAAGCGCAGATTCTGGTCAACCAGGAATTTATCATGCTGTTTGAACTCTACCGCGGCGAAGACGGTTGCTACTATAGCGTCGACAGGTGTGGCGAGAGAGAAAAAGTCGTCGACTTTGCTGAAGACGAGGTGCGCGTCAGGACCAAATATATGCTGCGCTTTATTGCGGCTAAGCAATGTCTCTTCGTCCACTTTGTGGACGCGAGATTCGCATCTGCGCCCAGCTTTCCTTTGGGGAGCACTAAGTGCATTTCAGAGAGTGATGAGGTCGGGGGGAATTACCATATCGGGCAATGGTACACGAGCGATGCTGATGAAAGCTACCTGCTATCGATGCTTTACGCTCGAAGCTTTATCGAGCCCGGCGACGTCGAGACTTGCGGCGTATGGCCGTACGATGAGAAGAAAGAACGGTACCCTGAGTTCATCATCGATGAACGACCTGACGGTTCGCTCGTTCGATACACATGCGACCCGAATAAGCTTGGCACCCACTTTGAAAAGGAGCCTTACGCTCCACATTACTTAACCCCCCGTTTTCTTTAAGCCCGCTGTACTCGATAAGTACAGGAGCAACCCTCTCTTCGATGTTAGCGAGCACCACATTTCATGTGGGAGCCAGTGGAGGTGCGAGATTGACAATGTCAACCCGGACAGAGTCATGGTGTATCTCGGCGATTTGGGACGCGATCTTCCCGAGAGCGAGCGCACCCACTTCCTCTCCTTCGAGATGTCACCCGTTGACCAGCGCATTTCTGATGAGGTGTTCAAGACGGATTTGTTCAACATGTGGGTTAAGGATCCGACAGGCCCCGTTTCCATGCTTATGAGGGCGCGCATGGAGCTTGATAAAGCGTGGGAAAAGCGGTTTGGCCTGGCGCTGTTCAGGCCTTTCCACCGTGCTGACGAAGGCATTCTTGAACAAATCCACATTCCATCTGGTAATGGCGAGCCTGAATTTGAGGCCGTGATTATGGCCCTCACGAGAGCTCTTGTCGACTACATCGATGAAAGTTCTCTAAAGGGCGCTGATGCGAAGGGTAGTATTAACAAGCTGGAGGCCTTTCTTAGCGGGTATGACATCGTGACCGACCTAAAGCCTCTCCGTGACCTTCAGAACCTTCGGTCGGCGGGGGCGGCGCACGGCAAGGGCTCAAAATACGATAGGCTTTACGGCGATGTGGTCACCGAAGACCATAGAGAAGATGCGAAAAGACTCATTGCTCGACTTACGACCATGCTGAACGAGTTGACTGAGGCTTTAAAACCTGCCGACGATCGGAAAGAATAGTTGCAGGGTGATGGGCTGTCATGCGCTGGGGAAACAAGGCTGTTGCAGTTGGCGGATTTAGATATTCTTGTATCAAGACCTTCCGATTTCCTATAGATAGAGGCAGGTCCAATTAACTTTCAATGTGTATCCTCCTTGTTTTCTGAGTTTATGTAGCACTAGCTTCGTTTATAGGAATGGCTATGAGCGATACGGCGGCTTCAGTATGAGGCCGGCTTGCGCTTCTTCGGGATCCCACACTGACACCTTCCAAGTCCGATTTATGTCCGCGCCGGTATTTATGCTTTAAGCAAAGCGGCACGAGTGAACTTGCTACAAGCCTCATGCTGTGAGCACGTTAACCAATCGGTCGTGAAGGCGAGGTGAGTATGAAAGGTAGAAACCAGCACGTTACGAAGCGGGCGGATGGCAAATGGCAGGTTAAGGGTGAGGGGGCGCGTCGCGCTTCCTTTGTTACGACGACCCAGGGCGAAGCTATAAAGCGCGGTCGTCAAATTAGTTCTAATCAGCACTCTGAGCTAATCACCCATCGTCCCGATGGCAGAATCCGCGCAAAGGATTCCCATGGGCACGATCCCTTCCCGCCGAGAGGATAGGGGCTTGACGCCATTGTGGCTGCGGGCATGGATTAGCGTGTCCGCAGCCGCAAGCGCCTTCCGGAAGTATGTGGCAAATTCTGGAATCCCCGAGCACAACGGCTTTTCCACATATAGGATCCGCAGGTAGAAGCATTGCGGTATTCCGGAGCGCTCGGCACGCCAGGGATTTGCTGCATACTTCCGAGTTTTTGGCCTTGTGCCCTTTGTTCTAGATGCTGCAAACACTTGATTGATGCTATTTAAGGTCTATAATCAAATAAAAACTCTGAAATATCTTTTCAAAACAATGAAAGGAATTTTGAGGACGATGCTTTGCCAGTTTACCTTCAGGAACTATAGATCCTATCGCGACGAAACTGAGCTTTCCATGCAGGCAACATCGATGAGGGAGTTCGAGCGCTCCCTTATAGAGTGCCCTGACGGGCAGAGCTTCCTTCCGGTGGCTGCGGTTTACGGGCCTAACGCTGGCGGCAAGTCTAACCTGCTCGAGGCTCTTGACTATATTCGTTCGGCGGTGGCAAGGCCGATCAGATTGTTGTCTGCCAGCACTGATGCGCCAGAAGGTAACCGATCTTCAATACCCCGTTGCTCTGCGTTCGAGTTCGATGACGTGTCGGCTGCTAAGCCCACCGAGTTCGAGCTCTACTATCGCGCGGGTGAGCATGAGTACCGCTATGTCCTGTCCGTGCATGCGGACGAGATCGTGTCCGAGGGACTGTGGCGGCGCAAATTGGGAGCTTCGCGTACGGCAATGTTGTTCGAGCGCGAGGGTGCTGAGGTCGAGCTCGGTCCCACGCTGCGCAAACTTGTTACGGCTGCGAGATTCAACCCGAGTCTGCCGTACCTGTCGTTCCTCTGTATCAACTTTGACGCGCCGGTGATCAAGGAGGCTGCCAGCTGGTTTCTTGATGGCGTGTTCCTGAACTACAACAGCTCTTACCTGGAGCGGATGCTCGAGCAATTGCTGGACGAGGCGGAGTCGCCCGAGGTCACGCGCTTTCTGCGCGCCGTCGACGTACGCATCGATGGCTTTAGGGTTGAGAAAGCTCCGGAATGGCGCGGCCAGCGCGTCTTCGTAAAGCATGAGGTGGACGGCAAGGGCTATGAGCTGCGCCTGTCCGAGGAGTCGGCCGGTACTCAGAAGCTCATGGGGTTGGCGTCGTTTCTGCTGGCGGCGCTCGAACGCGGCGGTACCGTCGTTGTCGACGAGCTCGACGCCAAGTTGCATCCGAAGCTCCTGCGCTACGTGATTCTGCTGTTCAAAGATCCCGAAGTCAACAAGAGCGGCGCGCAGCTCATCTTTTCGTCTCAGGACGTGTCCACTATGCGAAACGATGTTTTTCGCCGCGACGAGATATGGTTTGCCGCACGCGGCGAGGGGGAGGCGAGCCAGCTATGGTCGCTCGCCGACATCCACGAGGCAAATGGTAACTTGGTCAGCAAGAACGCGGCATTCGACAAGCAGTACCTGTCCGGCCGCTATGGTGCTGACCCGTATCTCACGTGCATTGAGGAGTGGGATTAATATGGCCGCGAAAAAGTCGAGGGACTGGCGCAGCGGCAAGCGCGAGGGACGCTCTCGCATGGTACAGATGACGCGCCATCTCGTGGTGACCGAGGGCAAGGAGACTGAGCCTCGCTACTTCGAGGGCGTGCGCGCCGCGTTGGGCGCAGCAAACGAGCGGAAGGTTGCCGTAGTTGTTAAGGGGACTGGCAAACATACGCTCGACCTGCTCGACTTCGCCGTCGAACACTGCCTCTATGCGCCCGAGACGTTCGACCACGTGTGGCTCGTGTATGACAAGGATGACTTCCCTGCGTCCGACTTCGACGCGATGGAGCGTAAGTGCAACGAGCTCTCTGGTGGTTCGAGGACCTTCCACGCGTTGTGGTCCAACCCCTGTTTCGAGCTGTGGCCGCTTCTGCACTTTCGCTACACGACCGCGCATATGTCCGCGTCCGACTGCCAGCATGCCCTCGCGCAGGAGATGTCGAAGAATTTGGGCATCGAGTACCGCAAGAACCTTGACGGGATGTTTGGGGCAGTGGATGATAGGCGAGGCGAAGCATTGCAGCGTGCTGGGCGCCTCGTCGCGTACCATAGGGAACTGGGTAACATTAAGCCATCTGCGCAAAACCCTTTAACTAAGGTTGGCGAGATATTTGATGTGATTGGGCCGTATCTGGTTTGACGGTCAAGTTCGATCGGGCTTGATGGGACTGGAGATTCATGAAAGATGTTGTTTCGGGCTGCCTGCCGTCTTTAACTGGATTGACCTTTTGGGACCCGATAGGATACTAGGCCGAATCTAGCGGTATTGACGCAGTCAACCTACGGGCCTGCGTCCTGCGGGGGCGGCTTTTCTTTTGAATTGCCGCCCCTTTTCATCATTTGTATGGATGTAAGATTCGGCCTGTCAAAATTTACATCTCAATAAAGAAAAGGCGAAATTGCGTGCGATTTTCTGCTCGTATGTAACTTTACTGACGTGTTGTTGCTCAGTCTTAATTCGCTGTGGTTGCCGGTAAGGGATTGACCGGAATTGGGCTTTTCCCTATCCGCTCCGTCGCGAGTTCTACATCGAGTGCATCTGCAACATGATGCGCCCGTGGACCATCGTGAACTATGAGCGTGAGCCGTGGGTGATGGACGAAGGTACCGTGCGCATTACGTTTGACATAAACATGCACGCGGCGGTGGATCGCTGGCGTTTGCTCGACCTGGGCGGTTGAAATGATCCGCTGAGACCTTTCCAGTCGAATATTTTTCGGGCGAGGGTTGGGTATCATGGTGAAAGCGATTTCAACGACAGGGGTGCTCGTGGTAAAGATGAAAGATGTGGCCGAGCTGGCGGGCGTTTCGAGCGCCGCCGTCTCGCGCTACCTCAACGGTGGATATATCTCGGCGGACAAGGCCGAGCGCATTAAGCAGGCGATTGAGCTGACCGGATACGTGCGGTCCAGCCAGGCTCGCGCGCTGCGCACCGGCTCCACCAAGCTCATCGGCGTCATCGTGCCCAAGATCAACTCGGAATCCGTGAGCCGCATTACCGCCGGCATCGGCCAGGTGCTCGGTCGTCGTGGCTACCAGATGCTGCTTGCCAATACTGACAATGCCCCCGATCGCGAGCTCGAATACCTCGATTTATTCCAAAACCACCCAGTCGATGGCATTGTGCTGGTGGCAACTATGATTACCGACGAGCACCGTCGGGCGATTGAGTCGTGCCGCGTGCCCATCGTGCTGATCGGCCAGAATGTTGAGGGCGCGGCGTGCGTCTATCACGACGATTACGAGGCCGCCTTTGAGCTGGGCCATGCGCTTGGGGGTCGCGTGGACGGCAAGATTGCCTATATTGGAGTTACCGAGGAGGATCGCGCGGCCGGTTATGACCGCCGTCGCGGTTTTGAGGCCGGCTTGCGCGCCGCGGGCAACCCGCTCGATGCCGCCTTGATTCGCCTGGGCTCGTTTACGCTCGATTCGGGCTATGGTGCGGCGCGTGAGCTGCTTTCCGTCGCTCCCGATGTTTCATTTATCGCCTGCGCGACCGACACCATGGCGGCGGGCGCGCTGCGTGCCATCGATGAGGTTCGCGGCATGGGCGAGGGCATACACCGCGTGAGTGGTTTTGGCGACAATGCGTTTTTGCGCGCGCTGACGGGCGGCATTCCCACCGTGCATTATGGCTACCTGACCAGTGGCGTCGAGGCGACCAATATGTTGCTCAACACGCTCGATGGCGTGGAGGGGGAGAGCGGTCTCAAGACACTCAAGCTCGGTCATCAGCTTATGAATGTCTAGGTCTTGGGCATGTCTGTCTGCCTCTGAGCCCTTATGTTTGTCTCAAAACTACCATTTACCGGCTTTTTCCTACCGTTCACCCTACTATGAAAACGATTGCAGACATATGAAACTGAAATCGATTACAGTGTAAGTGTCAAAGATGGCCGGGTGTAAATGCGCCCGTTGGAGGAAAGGGAAGTCATGGACTACCGCAAATCAGCCCAAGAGGTGCTCGACAACATCGGTGGCGCCGACAACGTTGTTTCGGCCGCGCACTGCGCCACTCGCCTGCGCCTGGTGATTGCCGATAACACTAAGGTTAACAAGGAGGCCCTCGAGAACGTCGACGGCGCCAAGGGCGTCTTTGAGGCCCAGGGCCAGCTCCAGATTATTTTTGGCACCGGCACCGTCAACAAGGTCTACGAGGAGTTCATCGCGCTCAGCGGCGTCGAGGCTGCCACCAAGGCCGAGGTCAAGGAGGCCGCGGCTCAGCAGCAGAACATCTTTATGCGTGCCATTAAGGTGCTCGGCGATGTCTTTGTCCCCATCATCCCCGCCATCGTGGCTTCGGGCCTGCTGCTGGGCATTATGAGCGCCCTCAACTTTATGGCCTCCAACGGCTTTATCGCGCTCGATACCAATAACTTTATCTACAAGATTGCCGACCTGGTCTCGGGCACGTCCTTTGGCATTCTGCAGATCCTGATCGGCTACTCCGCCGCCAAGGCCTTTGGCGCCAACCCGTATCTGGGCGCTGTCGTCGGCGGTGCGTTCATCAACTCCTCGCTGCAGAGCGCTTACACGGTTGCCTCCGAGGGCGTTCAGACCATGGTCACCGTCATTCCCGGCGTGTACAGCTTTGAGTGGGTCGGCTATCAGGGCCATGTGATCCCCATCGTCATCGCCTGCGCCATTCTGGCCTTCCTCGAGAAGCGCCTGCACAAGATCGTTCCCGAGATGTTCGACCTCTTTGTGACCCCGCTTGTCTCCGTGTTCGTGACCGTGCTCGTGACGCTCGTTGCCGTCGGTCCCATCTTCGTGTGGGCCGAGAACGCCATCCTCGGTCTGATCCAGGCCCTGCTGACCCTGCCCTTCGGCATCGGTTCCTTTATCGTCGGCCTGTTCTATGCTCCCACGGTCGTTACCGGTATCCACCAGATGTACACCGCCATCGACCTGGGCCAACTCGCCCAGTACGGCGTGACCTACTGGCTGCCCATCGCCAGCGCTGCCAACATCGCCCAGGGTGGTGCCGCGCTCGCCGTTGCCTTTAAGACCCGCGATGCCAAGATTAAGGGCCTGGCGCTTCCTTCGGCTCTGTCCGCCTTCATGGGCATTACCGAGCCTGCTATCTTCGGTGTGAACCTACGCTTCTTTAAGCCCTTCATCGCCGGCTGCATCGGCGGCGGTTGCGGTGCCCTGGTCTGCGCGCTCACCTCGCTTGCTGCTTCCGGCACCGGCGTTACCGGTATCTTCGGTATCCTGCTGTGCCTGGCCCAGCCCGTGCAGTACGCGATCATGTTTGCGGTCGCCGCGCTGGTTTCCTTTGGCGTCTCGTTTGTTCTGTACAAGGACGAGCCTAAGGCTTCCGAGCAGGCCTAAGAGCTTTTGATTGAGGGAATGCCCGCGGGCTGTATGCTCGCGGGTGTTTCCCGCATCTGGCGCCTTGTAACTTTCGATCCGTTAGGACTTTGATATGTCTAATGCACTTGGTCGCGACCTTGCAAAGCTGGTCGCCGCTGTTGACGCCGCCGCCTCTGAGTGCGGTCATGGCGCGTATGGCCAGCGCTTCCACATTATGCCGCCGGCGGGTTGGCTCAACGACCCCAACGGTCTTTGCCAGGCGGGCGGCGTGTTCCATGCCTATTTTCAGTATGCGCCGTTTGATGTCGAGGGTGGCGTTAAGGTCTGGGGCCATGCGACGAGCCGCGACCTTATGAAGTGGGAATATGTTGGAGCGCCGTTGCTTCCCGACGAGCCGTTCGACTGTCATGGCGTGTATTCGGGCTCCGCGCTTGCCGAGGACGGTCGCATTCGCGTACTGTACACAGGCAACGTGAAGCTATCCGATACGGACGGGACGTACGACTACGTCAATACCGGCCGCCGCGCCGATACTGTTTATGTCGAGAGCGTTGATGGCCTTGCCGGTCGGGAGTTCAGCCAAAAGCGCGTGGTGCTGGCGTCCGATGATTATCCCGAGGATTTGACCTGCCATGTGCGCGATCCCAAGGTATGGCGTGACGCGGACGGGCGTTATCACATGGTGCTGGGCGCCCGTCGTCGCGTGGATGGGCCGCATGTCGAGAGCCGTTTTTGTGCGATGCACGGCGAGGGTGCCGGGCGCGATGTGGGCGAGATCCTGGTGTATGGCTCGGCCGATATGCTGAGCTGGGAGCTCGAGACCCGTGTGTCTACGCCCGAGCGTTTTGGCTTTATGTGGGAGTGCCCGGGGTATCTTGAGCTTAAGGCCGATGACGGTGTGCCGGTGAAGTTCCTGTCCTTCTCTCCTCAGGGGCTCGAGGGCGGTCGTTGGGACCGCGGCAACGTATACGCTGCTGGCTACATGCCTGTAACGGGCGACATTACCGGTGGTGACGGTACCTATGAGCCGGGCGAATTCCGCCTGTGGGACGCCGGTTTTGACTTCTATGCGCCGCAGGAGTTCACGGCCGAGGACGGTCGCCATATTCTAATCGGCTGGATGGGTATGCCCGATGAGCCGACCTATGGCAACGCACCCACCGTGGCGTGTGGCTGGCAGCACTGCATGACGGTGCCGCGTGAGCTTACAGCCGGCGCCGGCGGCGTGGTGCTGCAGCAGCCGGTGCGCGAGATCGAGCGCCATTATGCCTCGGTGCGTGTGGGGGAGGGCTCGTTGGAGGTTGCCGGCGAAACCTGCTTTGACGTTGTTGTCGACGGTGTCGACGGCGCATTTACCGCGACCGTTGATGGCGAGCTGAAGCTGGCGTTTGTGCCCGCCAACGGCGAGCTACCCGCGCGCTTTGAGATGCGATTTGCCGATGAGGATCGCGCTTCTGCCGGCTGCGGTCGTACCGTGCGCTGGGAGCCCGTCGACGAGGTCCGTAACGTGCGCATTGTCGGCGATGTTTCGTCGGTCGAGGTGTTTGTGAATGATGGCGCGCTCGTGTTTTCGACGCGCATCTATCCCGAGGCCTATGGCGTGACCGTTGACGCCCCGGGTGCGAGCGTGACCTATCACGCGCTCAACATCTAGGCGATTGGTCGTCTATCGGCGCTATACTGCAGCCGTTGCCCACGATGCGGGGAACATCCGCATCGTGGGTTTTTGCTTATGAAGGGACGGTGCCGCGTGGATGTACAGCAGCTAGAAGATACCTGGACTGCAAGGGTCGGCGCGCGTGAAGCGCGGTTGCTCGCGGCCTCGCATGTGCCAGCAGCGTTGTCGCTATTGGGAATTGTGCGCTCCGGTGACCGCCTGGTGGCCTTTGCGGACGACTTTGCCGATGCGTTTGCGAGCGGCTTTGATTGCTGCGATGTCGCGCTGGTGGGTTCGCCGTCCGTCGAGGCGTTTGCCGCCGCGTCCGAGAACTTTGATGCTTCGTTTGATGCCGAGGGGCCGAATCTGTGGTGGTTCGTCAACTCTATCGGCGGGTTTGGTCTGCGTGTGCCCGACCTTCGCGCTCTGGGCCGCGCGGCTCGTGAGGCCCGCGCGCTGCTCGTGGTGGATAACACGGTGGCTGGTGTCTTTGGGTGCGATCCCCTGCGTTTGGGTGCCGTCCTGTCGCTTGAGGCACTCGACCGTGTTTGCGCCGGCAAGGCTCCGCGCAAGCTCGTTGCCGCTTCGGTGGCGCGCTCGCAGCTCAAGCGCCATCGTGTGGATGCTGCTACCGAGTGCGCGCATGCGTTGTTTGCGGGCTGCGGTGCTTTGGCGCTCGACCTTTCTACCGAGGATGCCGACGTGCTGGAGCGCGGGCTTTCCACGCTCGACGCCCGCATGCAGGCGCATTTCGACCGCGCCCGTGCACTGGCCGAGTATCTGGCCGCCAATGAGATGGTACGCAACGTGCGCTATCCCGGACTGAGCTCGCATCCCGACCATGCGGTTGCAACGGGAATCCTCGAGCACGGCTTTGGCCCGGCAGTTGAATTTGACCTTATCGAGTGTGGCGCGCGCGAGCTGTTCGATGCTTTGCCGGGGGAGTTCCGCACATCGCCCGCCGGCGGCGCAACGACGCGCCTTTCGGCCCCACGCGGCAAGCAGGGGAGCACCATCCGCCTCTTTGCCGGCACCGACAACCCCTTGGTAGTTGCGGCCACCCTAGACAACGCCCTCCGCAACTAGCTAATTCATCCTCAACTCCATAAGTTGCGGTGAAATAGGGATTGATTTACGGCTTTATCGGCATAAACAGTCCCTATTTCACCGCAACTTATGAGAAGGGGTTGTGCAGCTAAAAAAGCCCCGTCCCAAATTGGCTACTCTTTGATGCTGGCGATGAGGTCGTTGGCTTTGGTGGCGATGACGTTGTTGATCTCGCTCTGCAACGTCTCGTAGACTTCGATGGCTCGCTCGCCGGCGGGGGTGAGGGTGGATCCGCGGGCTCCGTCGCGCTCGATGAGCTTGCAGCCCAGCTGGCCTTCGGCCTCGTTCACAATGCGCCAGGCCTTGGAATATGCCATGCCCATGCTCTTGGCGGCACGGTTGAGCGAGTGCTCGCGGGCGATACCTTGCAGCAGCAAGACGCAGCCGTGGCCGAAGACGCCCGGCAGATCCTTGTCGCACGCTTGAATGACCAGCTTTGCCGTCGTCTTGTACTCCATCTGCTCCACGTCTCCCCGCTAAAGTGTTTGCTGGGCAAACGCAAAGCCTGCGTCAAACCCTCGTGTGCTCTTCTTAAATCATGCATTGTAGCAGTCAAAGTGCGTTAAGATACTTCCCCAGTATTGGGCGCCCAAGGTTGGGCTGGGTCCTACGAGGCCTGCAGCCGACCGGTCGCATGGAAAAAGGAGAAACATGGCTACGTTCTTTCCCGGTGAGTCCCACACGTTTTCGGAGTATCTGCTGGTCCCTGGCTACTCGTCCTCGCAGTGCATCCCCAACAACGTCTCTCTTAAGACGCCGCTAACCCGCTTTAAGCGCGGTGAGAAGCCGGCAATCACCCTGAACATCCCCATGGTTTCCGCCATCATGCAGTCCGTCTCGGGCGTCGACATGGGTGTCGCGCTCGCTACCGAGGGTGGCCTGTCCTTCATTTACGGTTCCCAGAGCGCCGAGTCCGAGGCCGCTATGGTCAAGGCCGTCAAGGATCACAAGGCTGGCTTCGTTCAGTCCGATTCCACGCTGACCCCCGACATGACCATGGAGCAGGTCATCGAGCTCAAGGAGAAGACCGGTCACTCCACCATGCCGGTTACCGACGACGGCACTCCCAAGGGAAAGCTCCTGGGCATCGTCACCAGCCGTGACTATCGCCCCAGTCGCGATGACCACCAGACGAAGGTCTCCGAGTTCATGACCCCACGTGAGCAGCTCATCGTGGGCGACAAGAACATCAGCCTCAAGGTTGCCAACGACGTCATCTGGGACAACAAGCTCAACGCCCTGCCCATCGTCGACGACAACGATCACCTTATGGGCATCGTCTTCCGCAAGGACTACGACAGCCACAAGACCAACCCCAACGAGCTGCTCGACGGCGACAAGCGCTACATGGTCGGTGCCGGTATCAACACCCGCGACTATGCCGAGCGCGTGCCGCTGCTCATCGAGGCCGGCGCCGATGTCTTGTGCATCGATTCTTCCGAGGGCTTCAGCGAGTGGCAGAAGCGCACCATCGAGTGGATCCGCGCCAACTACGGCGAGGACGTCAAGGTCGGTGCCGGTAACGTCGTCGACGCCGAGGGCTTCCGCTTTTTGGCCGACTGCGGTGCCGACTTCATCAAGGTCGGTATCGGCGGTGGGTCCATCTGCATTACCCGCGAGACCAAGGGTATCGGCCGTGGCCAGGCCACCGCGCTGATCGACGTCTGCCGAGCCCGTGACGAGTACTACGAGGAGACCGGTGTCTACGTGCCCGTGTGCTCCGACGGCGGCATCGTCTACGACTACCACATGACACTCGCCCTTGCCATGGGTGCCGACTTTATGATGCTGGGCCGCTACTTCGCCCGCTTCGACGAGAGCCCGACCGAGCGCGTCAACGTCAACGGTCAGTACATGAAGGAGTACTGGGGCGAGGGTTCTGCGCGTGCCCGCAACTGGCAGCGCTACGACCTGGGCGGCGCCGCGAAGCTCAGCTTCGTCGAGGGCGTCGACTCCTACGTTCCCTACGCCGGTTCCCTCAAGGACGGCGTGGGCGGCACGCTCTACAAGGTCAAGTCTACGATGTGCAACTGCGGTGCCCTCTCGATCCCCGAGCTCCAGGAAAAGGCACGCCTGACCCTGGTGAGCTCGACCTCGATCGTCGAAGGCGGAGCCCACGATGTTGTCGTGAAGGATTCTCAGCAGAGCGTTTCCTATCGATAAGCGGCTTTCCCAAGCACCGCACCTTGCCGTTCAAACCGTCGCTCGCGTACCAAAGTACGCGTCGCTCCTCTTTCACGGCAATCTGCGGCACTTGGAAAACCCGACCATATTTGGGCGGGTAACAATTAGCGGTTGATTCACAACCACGTTATTTAGATAAAGCGAGATGCCTGCAAGTCGCAGGCATCTCGCTTGTCGTATTTGCTATCATCAGTCAAGTTAACCTTAGGGTCGGTCGGCTTGGCTTTGTTCGCTACAAGTTCCGCACGCAAAGAAGAGCACTTAATGTGCTCTTCGTCTTGCGCAGGACTGTCCGCAGTAGCGAACAAAGCCAAGCCGACCGACCCCAGCTAAGATTAAAGGAGCTGATATGTGCGATTGCACAGATCATAAGGACGAGATCCCTGCCTACGACGCGCAGGCCATTGAGTCCAGGTGGATGAAGGCCTGGGAGGACTCCAACCTCTTTGCCGTCGACACCGACGACAGCAAGCCCAAGAAGTACGTGCTCGAGATGTTCCCGTATCCGTCGGGCGACCTGCACATGGGCCACGCGCGCAACTATACCATCGGCGATGCCATGGCCCGTCAGGCCCGCATGCGAGGCTACGACGTGCTGCACCCCATCGGCTTTGACGCCTTTGGCCTGCCCGCCGAGAACGCCGCCATCAAGCACAACACGCAGGCTGCCGCCTGGACGTATAAGAATATGGACCAGGCACTCGCCACGATGAAGCGCATGGGCTTCTCCTACGATCTGGATCGCATGGTCAAGACCTGCAGCCCCGACTACTACCGCTGGGGCCAGTGGATCTTTGAGAAGATGTGGGAAAAGGGCCTGGTCTACCGCAAAAAGAACCCGGTCAACTGGTGCCCCAACTGCAAGACTGTTCTGGCCAACGAGCAGGTTACCGAGGGCAAGTGCTGGCGCTGCGGCACCGAGCCCGAGAAGCGCGACCTTGAGCAGTGGTACTACAAGATTACTGAGTACTCCCAGGAGCTGCTCGACGGCCTGGAGAAGCTCCCCGGCTGGCCCGAGCGCGTCAAGCAGATGCAGGCCAACTGGATCGGCCGCTCCGAGGGCGCCGAGGTCGACTTTACCCTGTGCGACCAGGATGGCGAGCCCATCGAGGGCGACGAGGGCAAGATCACCGTCTTCACCACGCGTGCCGACACCCTCTTTGGCGTCTCCTTCTTTGTCCTGGCTCCCGAGTACGCTCGTCTTCACGAGCTCGTTGAGGGCACGGAGTACGAGGAGGCCGTCACCAAGATCGTCGAGGACTCCAAGCATATCTCTGCCGTCGAGCGTGCCCAGGGCACCCTCGAGAAGCACGGTGCCTTTACCGGCCGCTACGTGGTGAATCCCGTCAACGGCGAGAAGGTCCCCGTGTGGGTTGCCGACTATGTCGTGGCCGACTACGGTACCGGCGCCGTCATGGCCGTTCCCTGCGGCGACCAGCGCGACTTTGAGTTTGCCCGCAAGTACGACCTGCCGATCGTGCCGATTATTCTGGACGACGACGACCGTGCTGCCGTCGAGGCCAGCGGTGAGACCATCGATACCTTCCATGCCGAGACCGTCGACTGGGATTGCGCTCACGCTGCCGAGGGCACGCTCGTCCAGTCCGGCAAGTACACCGGCATGCGCGGCGGCAAGCACTCCGAGGGCGAGGCTGCCATCGTGGCTGACCTCGAGGCCATGGGCTGCGGCCGTCGTAAGGTCGAGTTCCGCCTGCGTGACTGGCTCATCAGCCGTCAGCGCTATTGGGGCAACCCCATCCCGGCCATCCACTGCGAGCACTGCGGCATCGTACCCGTGCCCGAGGATCAGCTGCCTGTGACGCTGCCCGAGAACCTGGACTTGGGCGCCGGCGAGACCCTCGCCGAGTGCAAGGATTTCTACGAGACCACCTGCCCGGTCTGCGGTCGCCCGGCCAAGCGCGAGACCGATACCATGGACACCTTCACCTGCTCCAGCTGGTATTACCTGCGCTATACCGACCCGCACAACACCGAGCTGCCTTTCTCCCGCGAGGCGGCAGACCGTTGGATGCCCGTCGATAACTACATCGGTGGCATTGAGCACGCCATTCTGCACCTGCTCTACAGCCGCTTCTTTACCAAGGCGCTGCGCGACCTGGGCCTGCTGAGCGTGGATGAGCCCTTCACCAACCTGCTGTGCCAGGGTATGGTCAAGGACGAGAACGGCGACACCATGTCCAAGTCCAAGGGCAACGTCGTGCCCCCGAGCTCGGTTATCGAGCCCTACGGCGCCGACACCATGCGTCTGGCGATCCTGTTTATCGCCCCGCCCGAGAAGGACTTCGACTGGGATCCCAAGGCCGTCGAGGGCGCCAACCGCTTCATCAAGCGCGCTTGGCGTATCGTGTGGCAGCTCGTCCAGTCGGGTGACGCCAACGTGGCCTTCGACAAGTCCGTGCTCGACGAGACCGCGATGAAGCTCTACCGCGAGCGTCACCGCACCATTGCCAAATGCACCGAGGACTTCGATCGCGGCCAGTTCAACACCGCGATCTCGGCCGTCATGGAGCTCGTCAACGCGGCGAGCGCCTACCTCAACGCCACCGAGGGTGCTGACCGCGACAAGGCCCTGTGCTACGGCGTGGCCAAGGACATCGTGAGCGTCCTGGCGCCCATCTGCCCGTTCTGGGCTGACGAGCTGTGGCACGAGGCACTCGGCTGCGAGGGCAACGCCTACACCGCCGCCTGGCCCGAGTTCGACCTGGCCGAGTCCGTCGAGGACACGGTGCAGATCGTCGTCCAGGTACTCGGCAAGGTCCGTGGCCGCATCGACGTGGCCCGCGATGCCTCCAACGAGGAAATGCAGGCTTCCGCTGAGGAAGCCGTCGCCAAGTGGCTCGAGGGCAAGACGGTCGTCAAGGCTATCTGCGTGCCCGGCAAGCTGGTCAACCTGGTGGTCAAGTAAGCGCTGCGAGCATAACTGACGCATAAAAGACGAGGGGCGATCCGGTTGGGTCGTCCCTCGTTTTGCGCTGTGTGTCCTGTTTGGCTGATGCCTAGCGCCACCTTCTACGGAATGTGCACCAGGTCCCTAAAGTAGACGTTGCCCGTCTGCTCCTCGAACATCCAGATGTTGAGGTAGATGTCGTTGAGGTCGTTGTTCACGTCAAAGTCCGGATCGTCGAAGGTGCCTGCAAAGGTGAGCATCGCGGTCGCTTCTTCGCCTGCGGCGACGGGCTGGCGCATGCGCACGTCGCGGACGACACCGTTGACGTAGGCATAAGCATCAACATCGCCAAGCATCATGTCGACATCGGTGTTGTTTGTCACCGCAAAGACCAATACGGCGTCGCCGTAGCCATCCCTGTCCTTGCCCACGCAGGTAACATGGACGTTCTCGTCTGCCTCAAGGTCGATGGGGAACTGTTCTTGAGGGTCTGGACCTAAGCCCTGGGGGTCGACTCTATCTTCGTCTATTTTGTCGAAGCGCTCCGATGGCGTCGTTTTCTCGATGGCTTTGGTGCTGCCGAGATCCGGCTCGCATGGCCCGGTTTTACCATCGACGTTGCTGCAGCCCGCCAGAGCGAACGAGCAGGCCGCAATGGCGAGCGCGGTCGCGCAGAGGGTGCCTAGGCGTTTCATGGATCCTCCTTGCCGTAGAGATTCTGGAAGGTTGTGCGGTCAATGCGTGCGGCAGGCTTTCTTGCTACAGAATGCCTTTCAGCTCCAGTCTGGCCGATGCGCGACCAGGGATGGAATGCCCATAGGGCCCGATTTGGCCGGCGCGCTGGGACGCATGGCCCGTTTTGGGCCATTTGGGTGGGCGCCGCGCAGGAGTCATCGCCTAATTGTCCTATTCTTGTGGAGAAGCTGTGGGCGCGCTGACCTGCGAATTTCTTTGACGCTTGCACGTTTTCGCAGGTATTGGTATAGTTTGCTTGCAAATGAAGTTGTAATTGAAAGAAGTGGGGTTTCGGCCCCGCTTCTTTTTTGTATGGACGGAGGTGCCGCAATGGTCAAGACCAAGACCGAGCAGGCGATCATCGACGCGCTCGAGGCCGTCGCTCCCCAGCACGATGTCGACATCGTCGACGTTGAGCTCGTGGGCGCCACCAAGGCCCCCTGCGTGCGTGTGCGTATCGAGGGTGCCGAGGGTCAGAGCTTGTCGCTCAACGACGTCACGGCCAATACCAAGTGGGTCGGCGACGTCATCGAGGAGCTCGACCCCATTTCTTCGAGCTACACGCTCGAGGTGTCGAGCCCGGGTATGGCGCGCCCGCTGCGCCGTCCGCGCGACTTTGCCCGCTTTGTGGGCGAGGACTGCGAGCTCACCTCCACCGCCACCGAGGGCCGTCGCAAGTACTCCGGCAAGATTGTCGCCGCGACCGAGACGAACGTGACCCTCGAGCTCGAGGACGGCGAGTCCGTCACCCTCGATTTCTCTGATGTTAAAAAGTGCAAGTTGAAGCCCACCTACGACTTCAAGCCCGCGAAGGAAGGAAACTAACATGGCAGCATCCGACATGATGTCCGCCCTGATGGAGCTTTGCCAGGAGAGGCACATCGACCAGCTCTACCTGATCGACCGCCTGGAGCAGTCGCTCGCCAAGAGCTATGCCGAGATCTTGCATCTTGAGTGGGGCGCCAAGGTGACCATCGACCGCACCACCGGCAAGATCTACGTTTACCGTCTGGAGCCGATCGACGATTCCATGGACGAGGAGGGCAACTTCACCGAGTTCGAGGAGATCGACGTCACCCCCAAGAACACGAGCCGCATCGCCGCTCAGCACGCCAAGGCCGAGATCAACGCCATCGTGCGTAACTCCGCCCGCGAGCAGATCTACGAGGAGTTCTCCGGTCGTATCGGTGACCTCATCAGCGGTACCGTGCTGCAGTCCACGCCCGACTTCACGATCGTCAAGATCCGCGATGGCGTCGAGGCCGAGCTGCCGCATTTTGACCAGCGCCGTTACGAGAACGAGCGCAACGAGCGTCCGATGGGCGAGCGCTATCTGCACAACCAGCACATCAAGGCCGTGATCATCGACGTCCGCGATCCCAACTCCAACCTGCAGCCGGTTCGCGGCGAGCACAGCCGTCCGCCGATCGTCATCTCCCGCACCCACCCCGAGCTCATGCGTCGTCTGTTTGAGCAGGAGGTGCCCGAGATCTATGAGGGCACCGTCCAGATTAAGTCGATTGCCCGCGAGCCCGGCCAGCGCTCCAAGGTCGCCGTCCACTCGCTCGACGACCGCCTGGATCCCGTGGGCGCCTGCGTCGGCCCCAAGGGCAGCCGCGTTCGCGCCGTCGTGGGCGAGCTCCGCGGCGAGCGCGTCGACGTCATCCTGTGGGATGCCGATCCGGCCGTCTACGTCGCCAACGCCCTGTCGCCCGCCAAGGTCACCCGCGTCCTCATCGACGAGGAGAAGGCCTACGCCGGCGTCATCGTGCCCGACGACCAGCTTTCGCTCGCAATCGGCAAGGAGGGCCAGAACGCCCGCCTCGCCGCTCGCCTGACCGGCTGGCACATCGACATCAAGTCCGAGACCCTTGCCGCCGACATCCTCAAGAACGTCCCCGTTCACGAGGAGCCCGCCGCCGACCTGATCGGTGACGAGGACGACGACGTCCGTCGCTGCGAGTACGTGTCCGAGGACGGCATTCAGTGCCGCAACCAGGCCCGCCCCGGCTCCCGTTTCTGCGGTGTCCACGACACCGACGCCTTCGATGATGCGGAGGACCTGATCTAGCGCGCGGTCGCGCCGGGCGGGTCCCGGCGCATCTCCCACGCTCGTTCAGTCTCTAGGCACCCAAGGTGCCAGAAAGGGTAGGTGAAGTCATATGGCAAAAGTCCGTGTGTCCACCCTGGCCAAAGAGTTCGGCATGACCTCCAAGGAACTGATGGGTCATCTCACCGAAATGAAGATTCCCGCTAAGTCCGCTTCCTCCGCTCTGGAGGACGCTTATGTCGCCATGGTCCGCAAGCAGCTCGCCTCGGTGATCGAGGCTCGCGCCAAGGAAGTCGAGGCCGCCAAGCAGGCCGAGGAGGAGGCAGCCGCCGCCGAGGAGAGGCAGCGCGCGCTGCCGAGGCCGAGCGTGAGCGCATCGCCGCCGAGAAGGCACGCGAGGAGGAGCGCCGCCAGTTCGCCGCCGCCCAGGCTGCCGAGGAGGCCGCCCGCGCCGAGGCCGAGGCCAAGAAGAAGGCCGAGCAGGAGCGCCTTGCCCGCGAGAAGGAGGAGGCTGCCCGCGAGGCCCAGCGCCGCGCCGTCCCCGCTTCCGACTCCGGTTCGCGCTTCCGTTCGCTGCTCGACCAGATCGCCGCACAGGAGACCGTGCTCAAGGAGAAGAAGGACGCCGAGGAGAAGGCCAAGGCCGAGCGCGCCTCCGAGCGCGGCAACCGTCGTGGCGGCAACAACGACCGTCGCGGTGGCCGTCGTAACGATCGCAACGCCTCCGACAGCAACTCCGAGCGTAACGCCTCCGAGAGCCGTCCGCACAGCCATCGCACCAACGCCAGCAACAACGTCGCTGCCGGTATGGACTTCCCCAACCCCGATAAGCAGGGCAAGGGTAAGAAGCGCAAGGGCGGTCACGGCAACGATGAGGACCACTACAGCCGCATGGCTCGTGAGGCCGAGGAGTACAGTCGCGAGAAGGTGCTCGAGGAGGCTCGTGCCGCCGTCGAGGAGGCCTCTCGCGAGTCCACTGGTCGCCGCAAAAAGCGCAAAGAGAAGCGCGAGCGCGAGGCCGCAAAGGCTCAGGAGGAGCGCAAGATTGAGGAGGCGCTGGCCCAGGGCGTGAACCCCGAGGAGCTCGACGCCATCAAGGTCTCCCAGGGCGTTACCGTCCAGGAGCTCGCCGAGGCGCTCGACGTTCCGGCCAACGACATCATCAAGCGCCTGTTCCTGCTGGGCACGCCGCTTACCATGACGCAGTCCATGTCCGACGACCTCGTCGAGCTCGTTGCCGACGACCTGGGTCGCCAGATCAAGATCATCACCCCCGAGGAGGAGAACACCTTCTCGTTCTATGACGATCCCGCCGACCTTAAGCCGCGCGCCCCGGTCGTCACCGTCATGGGCCACGTCGACCACGGCAAGACGAGCCTGCTCGACGCCATCCGCCACACCGGTGTCGCTGCCGGCGAGGCGGGCGGCATCACTCAGGCCATCGGCGCTTCGCAGGTCATGATCAACGACCGCAAGATCACCTTCATCGATACCCCGGGCCACGCCACCTTTACGGCTATGCGTGCCCGCGGCGCCAAGGTGACCGACATCGTCATCCTAATCGTGGCTGCCGACGACGGCGTCATGCCTCAGACCATCGAGTCGATCAACCACGCCAAGGCCGCCGGCGTACCCATCGTCGTCGCCGTCAACAAGATTGATAAGCCGGGCGCCAACCCCGACCGCGTGCGCCAGGAGCTCACCGAGTACGGCATCATCCCCGAGGAGTGGGGCGGACAGAACATGTTCGTCAACATCTCGGCCAAGCAGAAGATCGGTATCGACGACCTGCTCGAGACCGTGCTGCTCCAGGCCGACGTGCTCGAGCTCAAGGCCAACCCCGACACCTTTGCCTCCGGTAACGTCCTCGAGGCTAAGCTCGACAAGGGCCGCGGTTCGGTTGCCACGGTTCTCGTGACACGCGGTACCCTGCACGTGGGCGATACGCTGGTCGCCGGCCTTACCTACGGCCGCGTCCGCGCCATGCTCGACCCCAAGGGCAATGCCGTCACCGAGGCCGGCCCCTCCGACGCCGTCGAGATCCTGGGCCTGCAGTCCGTGCCCAACGCCGGTGACGAGTTCCGCGTGTTCGAGGATGAGCGCGAGGCTCGCGCCCTGGCGGATGAGCGTTCGCTCAAGGCCCGTATCGAGGAGCAGAGCCGCGTGAAGCACGTCACGCTCGAGAACCTCTTCGAGACCATCGCCGATGCCGAGGTCAAGGAGCTCAACCTGATCATCAAGGCCGACGTCCAGGGTTCCATCGAGGCCCTTCAGGACTCGCTCGACAAGATGGATCAGTCCGAGGTCCGCATCAACACGATCCACTCCGCCGTCGGTGCCATCAACGAGACCGACGTCGTCCTGGCCGACGCCTCCAACGCCATCATCATCGGCTTTGGCGTGCGTCCCGACGGCAAGGCCCGCTCCGCAGCCGAGCGCGAGGGCGTCGAGATTCGTTGCTACGACGTTATCTATAAGTGCCTCGAGGAGCTCGACGCTGCCCGCATCGGCATGCTCAAGCCCACCGAGGTCGAGGTCTCCACGGGTACCGCGACCGTCCTGGACACCTTCAAGGTGCCCAAAGTCGGCATCGCCGCCGGTGTCCGCGTCGAGGAGGGCGAGATCGCCGCGACCGATTCCGTGCGCCTGGTGCGCGACGGCATCGTGGTCTTCAACGGTAAGATCGCCTCGATGCGCCACTACAAGGACGAGGCCAAGAGCCTCAAGAGCGGTTCCGAGGGCGGCATTGGCCTGGAGAACTTCCAGGACATCAAGCCCGGCGACCAGATCGAGGGTTACCGCATCGACCAAGTTGCCCGCACCGAGTAGGGGGTAGCGCTATGAAGCAAACGCAGGCAACCCGCCGTTTGGGCGAGCAGCTTCGCGAGAAGCTTGGTTATATCCTGCTCTTTGAGGTTTCCGATCCGCGTCTCGACCTGGTCACCCTGACTGCTGTCGAGGTCGCGGTGGACCGTTCGTTCGCACGCGTGTACGTGTCGTGCGATGCGAGCCGCTACGATGAGGTCATGGAGGCGCTTGCCAGCGCCAAGGGCCGTATTCGCAGCCTGTTGGCTCGCTCGCTCGATTGGCGCGTCACGCCCGAGCTCGATTTTCGCATCGATCGCTCGACCGATGAGGCCGAGCGCATCACGCGTGCGCTGGAAAACGTTCCGGCCACGCTTGCGATCGAAAAGGACGAGGACGGCTACCCGATAGCGGATGCCGCGCTGGAGGCAGCTTTAGATGACTAATTCCGCCGATCTCGCCTTGTGCGAGTCTGCAGATATTAAACGACGCATCCTCGAGCTTATCGAGGGTGCGTCCTCCATTGCGATCTCGGGTCACACCTCTCCCGACGGCGATGCCCTGGGCTCCGTGTTGGGCCTGGGCCTTTCGCTCATGAAGGTGTTCCCCGACAAGGACATCGCCCTGCTGCTGGCAGACGACGATCCCGTTCCGCGCATCTACCGTTTTATGGAGGGTGCCGATCTGCTGGTGCCGGCATCTGCCTACACCGGTAACCCGGACCTGTTCATCTCGGTGGACGTGCCGGTCGTCGAGCGCCTCAATAATTCCGCCGAGGTACTCCGTCGTTCGGCCCATGTGGCATGCTTTGACCATCATCCGGCACGCGAGGAGTTTGCCGAGGTCAGCCTTAGGTGTGTCAATGCCGCTGCTTGCGCCATGATTATCGACCGCTTTTTGGCCGATTGCGGTATTACCGCAAGCGATAGCATCGCTACCTGCCTGCTGTGCGGCCTGGTCACCGATACCGGTCGTTTTCAGTATCAGAACGCCGACGCTGCCGCGTTTCATGCCGCCTCGCGTCTGGTGGCGCACGGTGCCGATCCGGCGCGCGTCGCGCTCGAGGTCTACCAGAGCATGCGTGTCGAGTTCTTGCACCTCAAGTCCATCGTCATGGGTCGCATCAAGACGGTCGCGCACGGGCGCGTGGCGTATAGCTATGCGTACGAAAGTGACCTTAAGGAATGTGGCGTCACCTCGGATGAGTGCGACGGCCTGGTCGATGTGGTGCGCTCGGTGATGGGCGTCGAGGTCTGCCTGTTCCTTAAGGGCATCGAGGGCGATACTAAGGTGCGCGGCAACCTGCGCTCCAAGGGCGATCTTGATGTTTCCGAGATTGCGGCCAACTTTGGCGGAGGTGGGCACCACGCTGCCGCCGGCTTTACCAACGCCGGAACGATTTCCGAGACGCTCACCGCGGCACTTCCCATGCTGGCCGAGCTGGTAGGGGAGGACCCCGCTTCGGTGACCGTCGAGCTCTAACTTTTTGGATGGTACATGGCTCGTCGTACACCTTCTCAACTTAATATGTTGCTCGCCGTCGATAAGCCGGTGGGCTGCACGTCCCACGACGTGGTTTCGCAATGCCGACGCGCCCTCCATGAGCGGCGCGTCGGTCATGCCGGAACGCTCGACCCCATGGCATCGGGTGTCATGGTGGTGGGCGTGGGCCAGGCAACGCGTCTGCTGGGCATGCTCACGCTCGATACCAAAAGCTACGTCGCCGACATTTCGTTTGGCGTCGAGACCAATACCGATGATGCGGAGGGCGAGGCCGTCCGCACAGTGCCCATTGCCGCTGACCTGCGCGATCCGTCCTATGCCCGCGAGCGCCTGTGCGCCATGCTGGGCCCGCAGATGCAGGTACCGCCGGCGTTTTCGGCCATTTCGGTCAACGGCGTGCGCGCCTATAAGGCTGCGCGCGAAGGCAACGCCGTGTCACTGCCCCCGCGTCCGGTCGAGGTGTTCTCCGCCGACCTGATTGCCGTGAGCGGCGAGGGCGAAGCGTGCGTTTGGACCGTGGCGTTTTCGGTGAGCAAGGGCACCTATATCCGTGCGCTCGCTCGCGATTTGGGCCGCGCCTGCGACAACGCGGCGCATATTTCCGCGCTGCGCCGTACGGCCTCCGGTGTTGTTTCCATCGGTGCCTGCCATGCGGTCGAGGAACTTTCTGCCGAATCCGCTGCCGGCTTTGCCTTGGATCCCATTGCGGCACTGGGCGCCACGCGCGTCGACTTGCCGGGTGACCTTGCCGACGATCTGCTGTGCGGACGTCGTATTCCTATTGAGCGCGCGCTTGTGGGCTTCGATGCGTCGAAGGCGCCGTTTGCGCTGGTGCTCGATGGCGGGCTCAAGGCGCTCGCTCGTATCGAGGGCGGTCGCTTTGTAATGGAGTACGTCTTTCCGCAGGCAATCGGCGGTGTTCGATGATGCTGGACTCCCACGAGCTCGCGCGTATTTTTTTCGCGGGCGAGTCAGATGAGCCCCGTATCGTCTCCGCCGATGCGTTTGATGATTGCGCGAGCCTGGGCGCCGCGTCGATCGCCATCGGCGTGTTCGACGGTGTGCATCGGGGGCATCACGAACTGATCGACGCGGTCGTTCACGATGCGCGTGACCATGGCTGCAAGGCGGTCGTGGTCACCTTCGATCCCGACCCGGACGTGGTAGTGAGCCCTTCGCCTGCTCAAAAACTGATGACGACGGCCGACCGTCTGCATGCCCTGGCTCTCACCGGGGTCGATGCGGTTGTGGCCGTTCCCTTCACGCCTGCGGTGGCGGCACTCGACCACGTAGGCTTTCTTAAGCTGCTGTCGCGCGTCGTCGATATCCGCTCGATTCGTGTGGGTAGCGACTTTAGGTTGGGTCGCGGCGGTGCCTCGGGCGTTGCCGAGATGCAGGCATGGGGTACCGAGCGCGGTGTAGACGTCTTTGGCCACGAGCTGCTGTGCGTCGATGGACAGACGATCTGCGCCACCCGTATTCGCCATGAGCTGCGCCAGGGCCATGTTGAGCTTGCCGCCGAGCTGCTCGGCCGCCCGTACATGCTGCGAGGTGTTGTTGCCGGCGGTCGTCACCAGGGCTCCGACATGGGTTTTCCCACGGCAAATATTCAGGTGCCCGAGGGCATTCAGGTGCCTGCCGATGGCGTCTACGAGGGCCTGGTGCTGGTCGACGATACCGTCTGGCCCGCTGCCGTCAATGTGGGCCTGCCGCCGACGTATGCCGACGATGCCGCCTCGGCTCATCTCGAGGCCAACTTGATCGGGTATGCAGGCGACCTGTACGGCGCCTCGGTTTCGCTGGCGTTTACGCGCTGGCTGCGCCCGTCGCGCGTGTTCGATTCGCTGGACGAGCTTATCGCGACCGTCGAGGGTAATATTGACGATATCCGTCATCATTTGGGTGAGCAGGGGGTGAGCATCCGTGATTAGCGATGAGGAAAAAGATCAAGTGCGCGCTGCGTCCGATTTGGTTGCCATCGTGCAGGAAACGGTTGAGCTCAAGCCCCGTGGCCATGAGTTTTGGGGTTGCTGCCCCTTCCATGGCGAAAAGACCCCGTCGTTTCACATTATCCCCGCTACGCAGGTGTGGCACTGCTTCGGCTGTGGCGAGGGCGGCGACGTCTTCACCTACATCATGAAGCGCGAGAACCTGAGCTTCCCCGAGTCGATTCGCTACCTGGCCGACCGTGCCGGTATTGAGCTGCACGATACCGGCGCTTATCGCGAGCGCGGCACCAAGCGCGCCCGCATCTATGACCTGTGCGCCGAGACCGCCCAGTTCTACCACACCATGCTTATGCGCGGTAAGGACAGCCGTCCGCGCGAGTACTTTGCCAGCCGCGGTATGGGCGGCGACGTCTGCCGCCGCTACTGCCTGGGCTTTGCGCCGGGTCGCAACATGCTGGTGTCGCATCTGTCGCAGGCGGGTTTTACCCCGCAGGAGATGATCGACGCCAACGTGGCCGTGAGTCGTGGGCGCGGGCAGCTTGCCGACCGTTTTTACGACCGCGTGATGTTTCCCATTTTTGACGAACAGGGTCATAACATCGCCTTTGGCGGGCGCATTATGGGCGACGGACAGCCTAAGTACCTCAACACCGCCGAGACGAGCGTGTTCCATAAAAAGCGAAACCTCTATGGTTTTAACTGGGCCAAGGAGTTTATCGTCGCGCAGGATACCGCCATCGTGGTGGAGGGATATACCGATTGCATCGCCTGCTGGGAGGCGGGGATTAAAAACGTCGTCGCCACGCTGGGCACGGCGCTGACGGAACATCATGTAAAGACGCTCACCCGTTTTGCCAAGCGTATTGTATATATGTTCGATGGCGACGCCGCCGGTCAAAAGGCCGCGCGCCGCGCGATTCAGTTTATCGAGCAGGATTCGATGGACCTGCGCTGCGTGGTGCTTCCCGACGGCAACGACCCCATGGAGTTCATTACCGCGCATGGCGGCGAGGCGCTGCAGGCGCGCATCGATGCCGCCGAGCCCCTCATGGACTTTGTGTACCGCTCGCTGCAGGAGTCAAGCGACATTACCACGCCGGGCGGTCGTGCCAAAGCGCTCGAGGACGCACTGACACTCATCTATCCGCTGCGCGATAGCTACATGATCGATACGTACTTTATACAGATTGCCGACCTGCTGGGTTTGGATCTGGAGACGGTGCGTTCGAGCTCAGGCCGTGTGTTTCGCGATGTTGCCAAGCGTGAGGACGCCGAGCGTCGTCGCGAGCAGAACTACGAGCGCCAGCGGGCGCAGACCGAGCGCGCAGGCAGCGCAGGCGGTCGGGCGTCTGGTTCGCGGGGGGCGTCTCGCGGTGCTTGGGCGTCGGGGGTGACGCCTCCGATGTCCACACCGGTCGAGGAAGAACCGTACGACTATGTGCCGCTCGAGGCCTATGGGGCCGCGCCGGTCGAGGTCGTCGACGATGTGCCGCCGATCGATGTGCCGGTTGGCATGGATGGCGCGGCGCCGGTTGCCGATGCAACGGGCGCGCCCGCGGCACCGACGATGCCGATCGTGCTGACCGACCTGGAACGAAAGTCTTTGGCGGGGGAGCGCGAGCTGCTGACGATGCTCACGAGCTACCCCGACCTGTTCCGCACGTATGCCGACCGCATCTGCTCGATCGAGTGGGTGGATCCGCGCCACGAGTCCATCGCGTGGGCCGTGCTCGCGACGCCGCCGGGCACCGACCCCACGGCGTGCATGGATGCGGCGCGCGCGGTGTGTCCCGAGGCAGCGTCGCTTGTCAGCGCCGGGCGCATTTCGTCGACGAGCAAGCACCCCACCGAGACGAACATCGTGTTTATGCTCGATACCCTTGAGCTCTACACCATCAAGCGCCGCATGCGCGCCGCACAGGCCAAGCTTCGCCAGGACCGGTCGCTCGACGATGAGGCGCGCCGTGTGCTGACGATGCAGGCGATGCAAGATTCTCAGCGTCAGCGTGAGCTCCAAAAGTCGATCGGCGGCGTGGCAGATCCGTTCCGTTTGATCGGTTTGGAGACCACGGACGCCGACCAAGCCTAGATGTTGTGGTCAACCAGCGTATTCGCGCCTATATCCAGTCTGAATTTTGGGTATAGACGTCAATGTGTGTGCTAAAGTAATGAGTCCTGTGGACTATGAAGGGAGAATCTGTGCCAAAAAAGAGTGAGAGCACGGGTACTGGGCTGGAATCCTACGTTGCAAAGCTCATGGGCAACGGCTCAAACAGGACTTCGGTAACCGAGGACGAGATTCAGGTCGCCCTGAAGGATATCGATGTGTCTGACGAGCAGCTCAACGCGGTGTATTCCGCGCTGCGCAACAGCGGCATCCAGATTATCTCCGCGAGCGGTAACGACGACGCCCCCATGGACGTCGACGATGACGATAACGATAGCGATACCGACGATTTCGATGACGACGAGCACGATTCCGGCTCGCTCGACGATCACGAGCTTAAGATGGCCCGTCAGGCCGACGCCGAGATGGGTTCTTCCAAGAGCAAGAAGAAGCGCACCGTGCGCACGTCCCGTTCGCGTTCGCGCGTGCGTGGCATCGATGCCTCCACGGTGATGCTGACCGGCGACCCGGTTCGTATGTACCTTAAGGAGATCGGTAAGGTCGACCTGCTGACCGCCTCCGAAGAGGTCGATCTGGCCATGAAGATCGAGGCCGGTCTCGATGCCACCGAGAAGCTCGAGGCCGCCGATGCGGGCGAGATCGAGCTCACCCGCGCCGAGATGCGTCGCCTGACCCGTATCGAGAACGTCGGTCTCGAGGCCAAGCAGGCGCTCATCAGCGCCAACCTGCGCCTGGTCGTCTCCATCGCTAAGCGCTATGTCGGTCGCGGCATGCTGTTCCTGGACCTGATCCAGGAGGGCAACCTCGGTCTGATCCGCGCCGTCGAGAAGTTCGACTACCAGAAGGGCTTTAAGTTCTCCACGTACGCCACGTGGTGGATTCGCCAGGCCATCACGCGTGCTATCGCCGACCAGGCCCGTACCATCCGTATTCCCGTGCACATGGTCGAGACCATCAACAAACTCGTCCGCGTGCAGCGTCAGCTTCTCCAGGACCTGGGTCGCGACCCGACCCCCGAGGAGATCGGTGCCGAGATGGACATGAGTGCCGATCGCGTCCGCGAGATCCAGAAGATTTCGCAGGAGCCCGTGTCGCTCGAGACCCCTATCGGCGAGGAAGAGGATTCTCAGCTGGGCGACTTCATCGAGGACTCCCAGGCTATCGTTCCGCCCGATGCCGCCAGCTTCTCCATGCTGCAGGAGCAGCTCACCCAGGTGCTCGATTCGCTTGCCGATCGTGAGCGCAAGGTTATCGAGCTGCGCTTTGGCCTTGTCGACGGACATCCCCGTACACTCGAGGAAGTCGGCCGCGAGTTTGGCGTCACGCGCGAGCGTATCCGCCAGATCGAGTCCAAGACCCTGGCCAAGCTCCGCCATCCCAGCCGCTCCAGCAAGCTGAAGGACTACATCGAAAGCTAGTCAAGTAAGAAGCGCCCTCAACCACATCCGCTTGAGGGCGCTTTCATGTAGTCATTGGGGACGCCCCCAATGACTAGGTCGGAAAAATTCTCAAAAAAGTTCTTGCCCTGAGCTGATTCGTCCGTATAATAAACTTCGTTGCTTGAGAGCACGCACCTATTCCTCGGTAGCTCAATGGTAGAGCACGCGGCTGTTAACCGCGCTGTTGTAGGTTCGAGTCCTACCCGGGGAGCCAGATTTTTCAGCCCATTCCGTTGGGCTTTTAAATTCCTCGGTAGCTCAATGGTAGAGCACGCGGCTGTTAACCGCGCTGTTGTAGGTTCGAGTCCTACCCGGGGAGCCAGGTTGTAAAACCCGTCGCTTATGCGGCGGGTTTTTTCATGCCGCGATCGCCTGGCGAGAACGTTGCCATATCAACATTTCGTGTCGAGGATGTAATCCCGTGACCCACCACCTCAACATGGCGCGGTCGTTGTAGAATATTGCAATGATTGCTCCCACGAGATGGTGCCGTGAGCACCAGATAAGGAGATTCTTGTGTCTGAGACCATTAACGGCAGCCTGAGCGTCTCGAACGACGTTATTGCCGATATTGCCGGTTATGCAGCGATGACGTGCTATGGCGTCGTCGGTATGGCCGAACAGCTCCAGGGCGCCGAGAGCGTGCGCCTGCTTGCCGGTCAGCGCCTCCGCAAGGGCGTGCTTGTCTCCGCCGACGAGAACGGCCTTACGGTCGATCTTCACGTCGTGCTCGAGAACGGCGTCAACATGAAGTCCGTCTGCCACAATCTTTCGAGCTCCGTTGCCTTCACCCTGCAGGAGATCGCCCAGATCGATCCCGCCAGCCTTAAGATCGGCATCCACATCGACGCGCTCAAGAGCCGTCTGAACTAGCATCCGAAAACGGAGATTCAAATACCCATGATTGCAAAGACCATTCGCACCTGTTTTCCGATCGCTGCGGCTGCCGTTTCCGACAAGGCCGAGGAGATCAACAAGCTCAACGTCTTCCCCGTACCCGACGGCGACACCGGCACCAACATGTCGCTCACGCTCGCCTCGGTGACCAAGGAGCTTTCCGCCCTTCCCGCCGATGCCGATATGGAGGCCATCGCCGGCGCCATCACCCACGGCTCCCTGATGGGCGCCCGCGGCAACTCCGGCGTCATCACCTCGCAGATTCTGCGCGGCGTGGCCGAGGGTCTCGTTTCTGCCGATGAGCCTATCACGTCCGCCAACATCGCCTTCGCCTTCCGTCGCGCCGTCAAGGTCGCCTTCCAGGCCGTCCGCAAGCCCATCGAGGGCACGATCCTCACGGTGCTGCGCGATGTCTCGACCAAGGCCGACGAGTGCGAAAAGAAGAAGTTCTCGGCCGAGGACGCGCTCGACGCCATCGTCGTCGAGGCCTACCAGTCCGTCGCTCGCACGCCCGACCTGCTGCCCGTTCTGAAGGAGAACGGCGTGGTCGACTCCGGCGCCTTTGGCTTTGCCATCTTCCTGGAGAACTTTGTTGCCGCCGCGCTTGGCCGCAGCACCGTTGTCGAGGATTTCTCCGCCACGTTTGATTCTGCCGGCTCTGCCCGCGACGCGGCCCTTGGTCGCGTTGAGATCGAGGCCAACGACGACTGGGAGGGCTCGGAGTTCCGCTACTGCAACGAGTTTCTCTTTAAGGCCGACGCCCCGTTTGACGAGGACGAGTGCCTTAAGTTCCTGGGCTCCATGGGCGACTGCGAGCTGCTCGTGGGTGCCTACCCCGACTACAAGATCCACGTGCACTCCAACACCCCCAACCTGGTGCTCGAGCACATGCTGCAGCTCGGTCAGATCTACGAGGTCTTTATTCACAACATGGAGATGGAGGCCCACGACCGTACCGCCAAGATTCATGAGGATCAGGAGAAGGCCGCCGAGCCCGCCAAGGCGTTGGGCTTTGTCGCCGTTGCCGCTGGTTCGGGCGAGGCCGACATCCTCAAGTCCCTCGGCGTTGACGTGATCGTCTCGGGTGGCCAGACCATGAACCCCTCGACCGCCGACCTGCTGGGCGCGGTGGACCAGGTCAACGCGACCTCGGTCATTATCCTGCCCAATAACGGCAACATCCGCATGGCTGCCGAGGCCGCCGCCTCTGCCTGCACCGACAAGAAGGTCGCCGTCGTTCCCACCAAGACCGTCCCGCAGGCGTTCTCCGCGCTGTTCGCGGTCCTGCCCGATTCCGAGCTCGAGGACGCCGTTGCCGCCATGGTCGACGCCATCAGCGAGGTTCGCGATGGCGAGGTCACTCGTGCCGTGCGCGATTCCAGCGCCTCTGACGGCTCTCCGATTCACTCCGGTGATGTCATGGGTATCATTGCCGGCTCCATCGACGTGGTCGGCTCCGATGTGAAACAGGTCACGCTCGACTGCATCAACCGCATGCAGGAGGAAGAGGAGGGCGACGCGCTGACGATTCTGGCCGGCGAGGAGCTGTCCGATGAGGCCTTCCAGGAGATTGTCGACGCCATCGAGGAGGCTCAGCCCGACCTGGAGATCGACGCCCATCGTGGCGAGCAGCCGCTCTACCCCGTGATCTTCTCGATCGAGTAGGCATCTGCCCATGTCCGAGCTGTGCTCCGTGCCGCGCGTCTCGGAGCGCTTTGCCCAGAGCAATGCGCTCGACGAGGATATCGCGCGACTCAAATATGTTTCGGGTAAACGTGAGGAGGCCCTTCGCCGTCTGGGAATTCGGACGGTGGGGGACCTCCTTCTCCATATCCCTCACCGATATCTCGACTTTACGCGCTCCTGGTCCATTGAGATGGCTCCCATCGGTACCGTGTGCACGATTGTCGCCACGGTCGACCGTATCGTCCAAAAGCAGCCTCGTCCGCGTATGCAGGTGACCGAGGTCTCGCTGGTGGACGAGACGGGCGTGCTACAAGTCGCCTTTTTCCGTCAGCCATGGATTGCCCAGCAGTTTAAGCAGGGAGACCGCCTGGCCGTGATGGGTAAGGTCGAGTTTGCCTACGGCTTTAAGCAGATGGCCTCTCCGCATTTCGAAAAGCTCGAGGGTGGGCGTGCCGCGGGCACCATTCTGCCGGTCCATTACGTGAGCGATGGCGTGAGCCAGGCGTGGATGCGCCGCATCGTTAGCGGCGCGCTCGAGGTCGTCGGCAATCCCTTCGACCCGATTCCCGCACGCTTGCGTGTCAAGCGCCGCCTGATGAGCAATGCCCGCGCGCTGCGCTCAATTCACTTTCCATCGAGCATGGCCGAGCGGGATATCGCGCGACGTCGCCTCGCCTACGAGGAGTGCCTCTGCCTTCAGCTGGCGCTGCGCCTGCGCAACGACGGCGGCTTGGTCGAAGTCGCTCCCTATGCCCACGCCGCGGGTGAGCACCTGGCGGCGCTCAGGGAAGCCCTGCCGTTTTCGCTGAGTGACGAGCAGGAGGCCGCGTTCCGAGACATCCTGCACGATATGTGCGATGGCGGGCGCGTGATGAACCGCCTGCTACTGGGCGACGTCGGTACCGGCAAGACGGCCGTCGCCGCCTGCGCGCTGGCTGTCGCGGCCGATTCGGGCACTCAGTCCTGCGTTATGGCGCCTACGGGCGTGCTGGCGCGCCAATATGCCGATAAGACTGGCCCCTTGCTCTCCCAGGCTGGCATGTCTTGGGCACTCCTGACGGGTGCCACGCCGGCGGCCGAGCGCGAGCAGATCCATGCGCAGCTGGAATCGGGCGAGCTCGACGTCCTCTTTGGAACCCACGCGGTCCTTTCGGACAACGTGGCGTTTAAGCATCTGTCGCTTGTCGTCATCGACGAGCAGCACCGCTTTGGTGTGGGCCAGCGCAATGCTCTGCGTGCCAAGGGCCCGGGTGCCGACCTTCTCGTTATGACGGCCACGCCGATCCCGCGCACGTTGGCGCTCTCGGTCTACGGCGACCTGGACACGAGCATCATCCGCCGTCGACCTGTTCCGGGGGCGGGCGTTACGACGCGCGTGCTCACCGAGTCGAGCCGCGATTTGGCCTACGGTGCCATCCGCGAGGCGTATGAAAAGGGCCAGCAGGCTTACGTGATCTGCCCGCTTGTGGAGCCGAGTGACTCGGCCGATGAGCTGGAAGACGTACCCGGTATCGCCCGCGACGACGAGGGCCGCGTGACCGTGCCTGTACCGCTGCACGATACGGCAACCGAGCTCGAACGACTGCGTCTGGCCCTGCCGGGACTTACCATTGAGCGCCTTCATGGCCGCATGCCGGCGGGGGAGAAGGACCGCGTGATCGATGCCTTCAAGCGCGGTGAGATCGACGTGCTCGTCTCGACCACGGTGGTCGAGGTAGGCGTCGACGTGCCCAACGCCACCGTCATGGTCATCGAGAACGGTGAGCGCTTTGGCTTGGCGGCCCTGCACCAGCTGCGCGGCCGCGTGGGCCGCGGCAGCGTGTCGGGCACTTGCCTGGTCATGACGCACTCCAAGGGCAACGGTGGCGCGTCGGCGGCACAAGACCGTCTCCAGTCGCTCGAAAAGACCTCTGACGGCTTTGCGCTCGCCCAGATGGACCTGCGCCTGCGCCACGAGGGCGAGATTCTGGGCTACCGCCAGCACGGCGGCGTGACCCTGCGCTTTGTGGACCTGGACGCCGACGAGGATCTTATCGAATGGGCCCATTTGGACGCGGTCGAGCTCTTGCGGTATGCTTGCAACCTTGACTCCGTGGCGACGCGCCCCTTGCGCGACGCGGTCGCCATGCGTTATCGACATATCTTTAAGGAGGTCAGCGGAGGATGAGAATCATCGGCGGTGAATGGCGCGGCCGCAAGATCGAAGAGCCGCGTGGGCGCGATGTCACCCGTCCCACGACCGATCGCGTGCGCGAGGCATGCGCGTCCATGGTCATGTCGGCGTTCGACTTCGATCTGGACGAGGTCCGCGTGCTGGACGCCTTTGGCGGCTCCGGCGCCCTGGGAATCGAGATGCTCTCGCGTGGCGCCCGCTCGCTCACCACGTTCGAGATCGATCGCAATGCCGCCCGTCTGATCACCAAGAATATCGAGTCGCTGTGCCGCGACCGCTCGCGTTGGCGTGTCGTTACCGGTGATGTGTTGGCGAGCGCCTCGCGCGGCCGTGTGCCGGGTGGTCCCTTTGGCCTGATCTTGCTCGACCCGCCCTATGCCTTTGGCGCCGAGCCGGTCGAGGAGCTGCTGCAAAATCTTTCCCAGCAGGGACTGCTGGCGCCCGGGGCCTTTGCCCTTTTTGAGCATGCTGCAGCCGATGCAGGTGCTCATCCGGCTTGTTTTAAGACCGTGCGAGAGAAGCGCTACGGCATTACCTCGGTTGACTTGCTGCGCTGGGTGGCCGAGGACGAGAACGGCCATGCTGACGAGAACGAAAATGACGAGGATGTGCCTTCGGAGGACACCCATGAATGACACCATCAACCGCGTAATCGTCCCGGGCACCTTCGATCCCATCACCTTTGGCCATATCGACGTGATCCGCCGAGCTCGCCGTATCTTTCCCAGCGTGATCGTCGCCGTGGCCGAATCGCAGGGTAAAAACGGCGTGGGTACCACCTTTATGCTCGACGAGCGCGTGGCGCTGGCCCGCGAGGCCCTCGGTGATTTGGACGGCGTCGAGGTACTGCCCTTCACCGGCCTGCTGGTCGACTTTGCACGTGAACAGAGGGCGGGTGCCGTCGTTAAGGGTCTGCGCGCCATGACCGACTTTGAGTACGAGTTGCAGCAGGCCGACCTCAACTATCGCCTGGATAGCGAGCTGGAGTCCATCTTTGTCATGAGTGCTCCGCAGTACGGCTATATCTCGAGTTCGGTGGTGCGTCAGATCGCGTCGCTTGGCAGCGACGTGTCGACGTTTGTGCCGCCCAACGTGGTCGAAGCACTCAAACATCGCTTTTCGTGACGTTTTTTATTGCCTGGTGGCATGTGGTAAACTAACACGATGATATGTTACCTATGAAAGGAGACCGGATGCCGGGCGAGAATTTTCCTGGCGACAGGATCGTGAGTCTTGTCGACGAGCTCGAGGGGCTCATCGAAGAGGCTAAGACGCCGTTCGGCAAGAACGCCCAGATGAAGGTTATCGACGCCGACGTCTTCTTTAACATCCTCGATGAGATCCGCATGAGCTATCCCGAGGAGTGGCAGAAGTCCCGCCGTATCCTCAAAGAGCGCGAGGAGCTTATGGCCTCCGCCGCCGCTCAGGCCGATTCCATCATTGCCGATGCTCAGCAGCAGGCGCTCACCATTGCCGGTGAGCAGGAAATTGTCCGCTTGGCACAGCAGCAGGCCGACGACATCCGCGACCGTGCCCAGCAGTACGAGCGCGAGACGCGCTATGCCGCCGAGGATTACGCCGAGCAGGTCTTTACGCACCTCGAGGAGAACCTTAAGAGCCTGACCGGCACCGTCACCCGTTGCCGTCAGCAGCTCAACGAGGGCGCCGCTCAGCAGAACGGTCAGTGGTAATGGCCGAGTTCCCGAGCGTAACCGTCGATCTTTCCGAGCAGCTCGAGTTTCCCGGAGACTCATACCCGCTGACCGGCAAGGTCGATGTCGCCACCTACACGGTGGGCGAGAAGGAGTACCAGCTGCAGGACGGCATTGCCTACGACGTGGTCTTTACCAACGCCGGTACCGGTGTTCTGCTTTCGGGCATGGTCCGCGCTCACGCCACCGGCGAGTGCGATCGCTGCCTGGAGCCCGCCTCGTTTGATATCGCAGGCGAGATCGAGGAGTTCTACCTCTTTGAGGAGCCCGAGGACCCCGAGGCCTACGAAGACGGCTACGAGTTGCTGGGCGAGGATCGCATCGTCGATCTGGGTGAGCCCATCAACGATGCGGTCGTCATGGACACGCCGTTCGTTGTCCTGTGCAAGCCCGATTGCCGCGGCCTTTGCCCCACCTGCGGCAACAATCTCAACGTCGAGCAATGTGAGTGCGCCGCCAAGGCGGAGGCCGAATGGGCCGCTGCCACGGAAAATCCATTTGCAGCATTGAAGAATCTCAAGCTTGACGAGTAAAACTGTGGTAGTATCGCTACTTGCGCGTAATCGCCACACTGGATAGTTCATAAGGAAGGTCACTATGCCCGTACCTAAACAAAAGCAGGGTCGTATCCGCACCCATACCCGTCGTTCCGCCAACATGAAGATCTCGGCTGCGGCTCAGTCCACGTGCCCCCGTTGCGGCGCTGTTAAGCTCCCGCACCACGTGTGCCCCAGCTGCGGTTTCTACAAGGACCGCGAGGTTATCGTTACCGAGTAACTGTATACTCTGGATACGATGCCGTTCCAACTGGAACCACAATGGCCGGCTCAATGAGTCGGCCATTTTTGTATAAGGAGCATATGAAATGAGTAACGTTCGCGTTTGTGTAGACGTTGTGGGCGGAGACGAGAGGCCCCAGGTTGTCCTCGACGGTATCGAGGCTGCGCTCGAGGCAGATTCCGAGATCGAGATTTTGGCCGTCGGTCCCGCCGAAATCGTCAACCCCTTTGCCGCAGCGCATGCCCGCGTGGAGGCCTTGGAGGCCCCCGACGTCATCAGCATGGAGGACGATCCTATCCGCGCCGTGATGACCAAGCGCAAGTCCTCGATCGTGCTTGCGTGCCGTGCCATTAAGAAGGGCAATGCGGACGCGTTTTTCTCGGCCGGCTCGACCGGTGCCATGACCGCTGCCGCCACGGCGTACGTCACGCCGTTTAGGTATTTGGCGGAGGGCAAGAAGCAGCCGGTCCGTCCGTGCTTGACCAACGCACTGCCCAATCGCGCCGGCGGCCTGACGGTGCTGTGCGATATGGGCGCCAATCCCGATGTCACGGTGGACGACATGGTGCGTTTCGCCCAGATGGGCTCTGCCTATGCTCGGGTGGTTTTGGGCATTGAGCATCCCCGCGTGGGCCTGCTTGCCAACGGCACCGAGGACGAGAAGGGCTCCAACTTTACCAAGTCGTGCTTCCCGGCCATGAAGACCGCGGTTCCCGGCTTTGTGGGCAACTGTGAGGGCACCGACCTTACGTCGGGCAATTTTGACGTCGTGGTCGCCGACGGCATGTCGGGCAACATCGCGCTCAAGGCCACCGAGGGTGCTGCCAAGTTTTTGCTGCAGGAGCTCAAGGGTGCCTTTATGTCCTCGCTCGGCACCAAGATCGCCGCGCTGCTCATCAAAAAGCAGATGCGTGAGATTAAGGCCAAGCTTTCGGGCGACGCCAAGGGCGGCGCGATTCTGCTGGGCCTGCGCGGTGTCGTGTTGATCGGCCACGGCGCCACGTCGGTCGAGGCCGTCAAGAACGGTACGCTTGCCGCGGCCCAGGCCGTACGTGCCGGGCTTGTCCAGGACGTTGCCAATTCCATGGACGGTATCGTTTTGTAAGAGCCCCGTTACGTGGCTCAACCTGTACCGTGTGGGGTAGAATCGGAGCCGTATTGCAACGCGGCTCCGATTGCCGTGTTGTGTTGTGTTCCATGACATACGAGAGGAAGCGCTATGGACCGCTCCGAAATCTTCGATAAGATCGCCGAAATCGCCGCTGACGTGCTGGGCGTCGATGTCGCCGACATTAGCGACGAGACCACTTTTGACGATCTCGATGCCGATTCGCTCGAGCGTCTGCAGCTGGTGACGGCCATCGAGGACGAGTTCGACCTCGAAATCGATGACGAGACCCTGCTGTCGCTCAACTCTGTCGCCGACGCCGTCGACGCGATCGAAAACGCCAAGGAGGCCTAAGTCTTGGCTTTGTCTGAACGACTCACGCGCGCCCAGGAGATTCTGGGCCATGAGTTCAATAACAAGGTGCTGCTGCGCGCGGCGCTCACGCATCCCTCGGCCGTCGAGGGCCTGCCGGTCTCTGCCAGCTATGAGCGCCTTGAATTTTTGGGCGATTCCATTTTGGGCGCCGTGGTGGCCCGTTCGCTCTTTGAGTCCTATCCCGAGTTTGACGAGGGCAAGCTCACACGCCTGAAGGTGTCCCTTGTCTCGGGCGCCACGCTGTCCGAGGTGTCGCACGAGCTGGGTATCGACGACATCATCATCTTTGGCGCCTCCGAGACCGGTACCGGCGCGCGCGGCCTGCACTCGGCGCTTGAGAACGTTTACGAGTCGCTCGTGGGCGCGTTGTATCTGGATGCCGGTTGCGATGCGGCGGCGGAGTTCATCCACCGTACGCTTAAGCCGCACCTGGCCACCGAGCGTGCCGAGCACCCCGCGAACCCCAAGTCGTTCTTGCAGGAGTGCGTGCAGGCAGACGGCCACGAGCCTCCCGCGTATAAGCTGGTCGGCTCCGAGGGCCCCGCACATGCGCCCACCTTTACCGCTGTGGTGCTCATCGACGGTATTCGCCAGGGCCGCGGCACCGGTTCCTCCAAGAAGGAGGCCGAGGGGGCCGCTGCACTCGAGGCGCTCGACCGCATGGGCTACACCACCAACGGCGTGATTCTTAACAAGAAGCCTGTTTAAGCGAGGAACCGTGTATCTCAAGTCCCTCACGCTCAAAGGGTTCAAGTCGTTTGCCGACCGCGCCCATATGTCATTTGAGCCGGGCCTGACCGTCATCGTCGGTCCCAACGGCTCGGGAAAATCGAACATCTCCGACTCGATTCTGTGGGTCCTGGGCGAGCAGAGTGCCAAGCAGCTGCGCGGCCAGGCCATGGAGGATGTCATCTTCTCGGGCTCGTCGGCGCGCAAGCCGGTGGGTGTCGCCGAGGTCACGCTGGTGCTCGATAACTCGGACCATATGCTGCCCGTCGACTTTGACGAGGTCGCCATTACCCGTCGCATGTACCGCTCGGGCGAAAGCGAGTACCTCATCAACTCGAGCCCGTGCCGCCTGATGGACATTCAGGACATCCTGCACGATTCGGGCCTGGGCAAGGATACACATTCCATCATCAGCCAGGGCAAGCTCGACGCCATTTTGCAGAGCCGCCCCGAGGAGCGCCGCGCCCTGATCGAGGAGGCTGCCGGCATCTCCAAGCACAAGCGCCGCAAGGAGCGTGCGCTCAAAAAGATTAAATCGATGGACGAGCACCTGACCCGTGCCCGCGACATCAATAAGGAGATCGCCCGCCAGCTGCGGCCGCTGGAGCGTCAGGTCGATCGCGCGCGCAAGTACAAAGAGCTGTCCTCGCGTGCGAACGAGCTTACGCAGATGCTGGCCGTCGACGAGCTTCGTTCGCTGCAGTCGCAGTGGAACGACCTGGAGAGCCGCTCCAAGGAGGGCGCTGCCGAGCTTGAGCTTGCGCAATACCGCTTGGGCGAAAAGGAGCGCGAGCTCGAGAAGCTCCAGGTCATGCTCGAGGAAAAGGGCCTGTTTGTGGGTGATCTGGGCGAGCAGCGCCGTCATATGCAAGACGTGGTCGGCCGCATCAACTCCGACATGCGCCTACTCGAGGAAAAGGGCCACAACATGGTGTCGCGCCTGTCCGACATGCGCGGCCAGATCTCGAGCTCCGAGCATCAGCGTCGTCGCGTGGTCGAGGAGCTCGAGGATGCGCGTGCCCAGCTTGAGGAGGTGACCGGTGCGCACATGCAGGCCCAGGACGACGTTGACGCCGCCGGACCTGCCGCCGCCCAGCTCCACGAGCGTCGCGTGGCGCTCGACAATCAGATTTCGCAGCTCACGCGCGAGCAGCGCGATGTGCAGCGTGTGGCCGATAACGCCGCGCTCGGGCTCGCCAAGGTGAAGGACTCGCTGAGCAACGCCGAGGTCGAGGACAACATGTACGCCTCGCGCCTGGAGCAGATCGACGAGCAGCTCGAGGAGGTCACGGCCTCGCTCGAGAGCCGTCGCGACCGCGCTGAGGAACTTGACGGTGCGCTCGATCAGGCCCGCCAGGCCCAGATTGATGCTCGCGAGGCCACCGAGGTCGCCCGTGCGGCGTTGAAGGACTTGCGTAATCGCGAGAGTGAGGCGCGCAACAAGCTGTCCGAGGTGCGCTCGGAGCTTGCCAGCCAAAAAAAGCTCGATGCCCGCATGGCTGACAGCTCGCCGCTGGTGAGCCGACTGATGGGCGCGCTGGGCGATGATGTCTCGGGTCGTCTGGGCGATGTGCTCGAGGCCCCTCGTGAGCTTGAGGGCTTGGTCGAGCAGCTGCTTGCCGGCGATATCGATGCCCTGCTGTTTGATGACGCCGCCACGCTTGAGCGTGCCGGTCGTGCGGCACTGGACCAAAAGAAGGCTTCGGGCGAGGCGCTGCTGGTGGCGCGCGGCGTGAGCGGCGGTGCTGCCACTAAGGGCGCTGCCGGTTCGCGTCTGGTCGATCGTCTGTCCGTGCGCTCCGGTTATGGCCCGGTTGTCGAGGCCCTGCTCGGCGGCTATTACGTGGTCGATGACTTGGCTGCCGCGCTGGCGGCACCAGTCGTTTACGGTGTGACCTATGTGACGCCCGATGGCGCCCGCGTGAGCTGTGGCGGCCTGGTGCGCGTGGGACTCGATGCCGGCGAGGCTTCGGGTGCCCTGGAGCGCAAGCGTCGCATTCGCGAGCTGGAGGGCTTGGAGCCCGATTTGGCTGCCGTGTTTGAGCATGTGTCGGATCAGGTCGTCGAGGCCAATGCGGCCGTCGAGGAGGCACGTGCCGCCGAGGGCGATGCCGCCGGCGAGATCGCCCGTCTTGAGGGCGAGCGCCGCTCGCTGCTCTCCGAGATCGGCCGCCTGGAGCAAAGCGCCAACAACGCCGAGGTCGAGCGCGTGCGCATCTCCAAGCGCCGCGAGCAGGCCGCCGAGGCCGTTCGCGCTGCGCGCCCGCGCGTGGACGAGCTCACCCGTTCGCGCGACGAGGCCCGTGCGCAGGCAAGCGACCTGGGTCTCCAGATTGCCGAAGCCAACGACGAGCTCGATCGCGTGCGCCGTGACGATTCCGAGGCCGCCGGCAAGCTCGCCGATGCCAAGGTGCGCCTGGCCCAGACGAGCGAGCGTCTGCGTTCGCTGAAGGGCCGCGTGCCCGACCTGGAGCATCGTCTGGAGGGCATCGACCGCCGTATCCGCGGAACACGCCAGGCCTCGCGCTCTCTCGAGCTGCTGCGCCTGCGCGTCGATCCCATGCACGAGCGCTATTCGGCCCTGCTGGAGCGCGCGTCGGATTGGGCCGCGCGTCTGCGTGACCAGGCTTCGCTCGAGGAGGCGGACTCGGCCTCGCTTAAGAAGACCATCGAAGACGCCAAGGCCGAGGTTGCTCGTGCCAAGGAGCGGGTCGATGCCGCCACGGCGACGCAAAATGAGTTCAAGGTCTCCCGCGGCAAGCTCGAGGTGCAGGTAGAGGCGGCCATCAAGGCCATTACCGCCGATGGCACCACGGTGCTCGAGGAAGCGCTCATGCTTCCTGCGCCCACCGACCGCGATGCCGCCGAGCGCGAGCTCAACCAGCTCGTGCGCCAGATCAACAACCTGGGCCCTGTGAACCAGGTTGCCATGGAGGAGTACGAGCAGCTCAAGCGCCGCGCCGATTACATCGAGGAGCAGCTGGCCGATCTTGAGAGCGCACGCAAGGCGCTCACCAAGATCACGGCGGCCATCGACCGTAAGATGCGTAAGGCCTTCCTGGTGACCTTTGAGAAGGTCGATGCGAACTTCCGCGAGATCTTCGCCATGCTGTTCCCGGGTGGCCAGGCGCATCTGGAGATGACCGACCCCGAGCATCCTGCCGAGACGGGCATCGAGGTCGTGGCGCAGCCGCGCGGCAAGCGCATCACCAAGATGATGCTCATGTCGGGCGGCGAGAAGAGCCTGACGGCGCTCGCCTTGCTCTTTGCCGTGTATCGCACGCGTACGGTGCCGTTCTATGTGCTGGACGAGGTCGAGGCGGCGCTCGATGACGCCAACCTGTCCAAGCTCATCGGCGCGCTCGATGTTTTGCGTTCCGATACGCAGCTCTTGGTTATCTCGCATCAGCGCCGTACTATGGAGGACGCTGACGTCCTCTACGGCGTCTCGATGCAAGCCGACGGCGTCAGCCGCGTCGTCTCGCAAAAACTTGATCGCGAAACCGGAAAGGTCGTGAATGCATAATGGGATTCTTCGATGCTCTCTCGCGCGGACTTGAGCGCAGCCGCGAGGCCCTCAACGAGGTCTTTTATTTTGGCGGCGAGGTCGACGAGGATTTTTGGGAGGACCTAGAGGACACTCTCGTCATGGGTGACATGGGTGCCGAGGTCGCGATTAAGGTGTCCGATGACCTGCGCGATGCCGCGGCCAAGAAGAACCTCAAGACCGCCCCGCAACTCCGTCGCGCCCTGGCCGAGCAGCTCGAGCAACATTTTGTGCCCGCCGAGCGAGATCCGTTCGCCGACACGCCGAGCTGCGTGCTGTTTGTGGGCATTAACGGTGCCGGCAAGACCACCACGGTCGGCAAGATCGCGAGCGCCATGGCTGCCCGCGGCAAGAATGTCGTGATTGGCTCGGCCGATACCTTCCGCGCCGCCGCCATCGAGCAGCTCGATGTGTGGGGCCAGCGCGCCGGCGTCCCCGTCATCAAGCGCGACCGCGGCTCCGACCCGGCGAGCGTTTGCTACGACGTGCTCGACGAGGCCGACAAGCGCGGCAGCGACCTGGTGCTTATCGACACCGCCGGCCGTCTGCACACGAGCCCCGAGCTCATGCGCGAGCTTGCCAAGGTGGTCAACGTGACGCGTAAGCGCGCCGCCAATATGGCCGCCGGCCCCATGCCCGTCTCGGTCGTCCTCGTAATCGATGCCGCGACGGGCCAAAACGGTCTGAACCAGGCGCTCGAGTTTAACGAGGCGTTGGGTCTGGACGGTATTATCATGACAAAGCTCGACGGAACGGCTAAGGGCGGTATCGCCATGGCCGTTGCCGAGAAGCTCAAGCTCCCGATCCTGCGCGTGGGCGTGGGCGAGCAGGTCGATGACCTGCAGGAGTTCAATGCCAAAGATTTCTGCCGCGCCCTGGTGGGCGAGTCCAACTAAGGAGTAACCAGTGTTTGATTCCCTGAGCGATCGCCTCAACGACACATTTGACCGCTTGCGCGGCAAGGGTAAGCTGACCGAGGCCGATATCACCTCGGCCATGCGCGACATTCGCATGGCGCTGCTTGAGGCCGACGTCAACTTCAAGGTCGTCAAGGAGTTTGTCGCCAAGACCAAGGAGCGCTGCATGACCGCCGAGGTCATGGAGTCGCTGTCGCCGGCGCAAAACGTCGTCAAGATCGTGCTCGACGAGCTCACCGAGATGCTCGGCTCCACCGAGAGCAAGCTCGTCTTTAGCAACCGCATCCCCAATGTCATCATGCTCGTGGGTCTGCAGGGTTCCGGTAAGACCACGGCGGCCGTAAAGCTGGCCTACCTGCTCAAGAAGCAGGGCCGCTCGCCCCTGCTCGCCGCGTGCGATGTCTACCGCCCTGCCGCTGCCGACCAGCTGGCCACGCTCGGTGGAGAGATCGGCGTTCCGGTCTTCCGCGGTGACGGCGAGCACCCGGTCGATATCGCCAAGGGCGCCATCCAGGAGGCTGTCGACCACCTGCGCGATGTGGTCATCGTCGATACCGCCGGCCGCCTGCAGATCGACGAGCAAATGATGCAGGAGGCCGTGGACATCAAGAAAGCCGTCAAGCCCGATCAGGTGCTGATGGTCGTCGATGCCATGACCGGCCAGGATATCGTCAACGTTGTCTCGACCTTCGCCGAGCGCACCGACTTTGACGGCGTGATCATCTCCAAGCTCGATGGCGACGCCCGTGGCGGCGGCGCGCTTTCTGTGCGCCAGGTGACCGGCAAGCCCATCAAGTTCGTGAGCATGGGCGAGAAGCCCGATTCGCTGGAGCCGTTTTACCCGGACCGCATGGCCAAGCGCATCTTGGGCATGGGCGATGTCGTCGGCATCATCGAGAAGGCCCAGGAGGCCGCCGATGCCGAGCAGCTTGAGGCCGCCGAGCGCATGCTGCGCGAGGGCTTTACCATGAACGATATGCTCGACCAGATGAAGGCCGTCAAGAAGATGGGCGGCATGAAGGGCATTCTGGGTATGCTTCCCGGTGGCCAGCGCGCGCTCAACCAGATGGGCGGCAACCTGGACGAGGGCATCTTCGACAAGAACGAGGCCATCATCATGTCGATGACCAAGGAGGAGCGCCTGCGTCCCTCCATCATCAACGGCCAGCGTCGCGCGCGTATCGCCAAGGGCGCCGGCGTGACCCCCACCGAGGTCAATAGCCTTATGAAGCAGTGGGGCGAGATGAATAAGATGATGGGCCGCATGCGCACGATGGCCAATCAGGCGCAGGCCGGCGGCAAGAAGGGCAAGAAGGGTAAGAAGGGCAAAAAGATGCGCATGCCCAATATTCCCGGTCTGGATGCCATGGGTCTGGGCGGCATGGGCGGACTGGGAGCGGGTGGTCCTAAGTCCGATATGGACCTGCTGCGTCAGATGGAAGCGCAGATGCGCAATAAAAAATAACGACTGATTGAGTCGTGTGTTGCTAAGGCCGCCTGGATGGTACTCCAGGCGGCCTTCGCCGTTTGTTTGCAGGTTGTTGCATGTGCGGAAGCGTTCTGACGCGCGGGTTTGCCGCTAGTGGCAGCTGCAGCCCTCATGTCCGTCGTGGTCGTGATGACCGTGGCAGCCGCAGGACTCGCCATGCTCATGGGTGTGCTCGTGGTCATGACCATGGCAGTCGCAGGTGGCCTCGCCGGTCTGAGCGAGCGTTCCGGCAATGAGGGCCTCGACGCAGGCATCGCAGCTGCCCTGGGCGCCCGCATAGACGGTGATGCCGGCCTGGGTGAGCGCGTTGATGGCGCCGCCGCCGATACCGCCGCAGATGAGCGCGTCGATGCCACCGTTGGCAAGCAGGCCCGCCAGGGCGCCGTGACCGGTGCCGCCGGTGCCTACGACCTGCTCGTTGAGCACCTTGCCATCCTGGATGTCGTAGATCTTGAACTGTTCGCTGCGGCCAAAGTGCATAAAGATGTTGCCGTTGTCGTACGTCGTTGCCACCCTCATGGTGCCGACCTCCTTTGCTGGCCATGCGGCCGTCGTCGTGGTGATGGGGGAGTATGCGATATTGCCGCCCTCGATACTCAGCGCGCGCCCGTTGACCAGCGCGTTTGCCACCTTGCGATGCGCGCGGCTGCAGATGGCCGCCACGGTGGCGCGAGCGATGCCCATGTGCTGGGCGACGGTCTGCTGATTGAGGCCTTCCAGGTCGCACAGCCGCAGGACTTCGAGCTCGTCGACCGTCATCTCGATGGCGTCTCCGCTGGCAAGGCCGTCAGGGGTAAAGCCGCGATATTCGGGGATGATCCCAACGCGGCGCAATTTTTCGCGTCTTCCTGCCATACATGCTCCTTATCTGACATATGTCAATAATAGAATAGCGAATATGCGGATTTGAGCAAGGAATTTCTGGCATATGTCAGAAAGTGAGGGCTTATGTTTGGGCTGTGGGGCCGCGTGCGCCTGGGCTACAATGAACCTCGCTTATAGGCGACTGACAGGAGGGTCAATGAGCAAGGCTGATCAACAGTTTGTAGCCATGTGCCGCGATATTTTGGACCATGGCACCACCACCGAGGGGCAAAAGGTCCGACCGGTGTGGGAGGATGGCACCCCTGCCTATACCATTAAAAACTTTGGCGTTACGGCACGTTACGACCTGCGCGAGGAGTTCCCCGCGCTCACGCTGCGTCGCACGGCGCTTAAATCTGCCATGGACGAGATCTTGTGGATCTATCAAAAGAAGTCCAATAACGTCCATGACCTCAACAGCCATATTTGGGATGAGTGGGCCGACGAGACCGGTTCCATCGGCAAGGCATACGGGTACCAGATTGGCCAGAAGAGCCATTATGCCGAGGGCGACTTTGACCAGATGGACCGTGTGCTGTACGACCTTAAGCACACGCCGTACAGCCGCCGCATCATGACCAACACGTACGTGTTTAGCGACTTGTCCGAGATGCACCTGTATCCGTGCGCGTACAGCGTGACCTATAACGTCACGCAGCGCCCGCAGGACGACAAGCCCACACTCAACATGATTCTCAACCAGCGCAGCCAGGACATTTTGGCCGCGAACAACTGGAACGTGTGCCAGTACGCCGTCTTGCTGATGATGGTCGCGCAGTCGGTCGATATGATTCCCGGCGAGCTGCTGCATGTGATTGCCGATGCCCACATTTACGATCGTCATGTCGATATCGTCCGCGAGCTTATCGAGCGTCCGCAGTTTGCTGCGCCCAAGGTAACGCTTAATCCCGACGTGCACGATTTCTACGCGTTTACGACTGACGACCTGATCGTCGAGGGCTACGAGCACGGCCCGCAGGTCAAGAACATTCCCATTGCAGTGTAGGTGGCGCTCATGACGTGTAAGCTATCTGCTATCGTCGCCGTGTGTGACGACTGGGGCATTGGGTGCGAGGGCGACATGGTGGTGTCCAATCGCGCCGACATGCGCCATTTTGTGGCGTGCACCAAAGGTTGCCCGGTTATTATGGGGCGCAAGACCCTGCTGAGTTTTCCCGGCGGGCGTCCGCTCAAGAACCGTCGCAATATCGTGCTCACCCGCGACGAGAGCTTTGCTCCCGAGGGCGTCGACGTGGTGCATAGTATCGACGAGGCGCTCGCCGCGGTTGCCGATGAGCCCGTTGCCTGGGTGATCGGTGGTGGCGATGTCTATCGGCAGTTTTTGCCGTACTGCGTGGAGGCCGAGGTCACGCATAACCACTGCGTTCATCCCGTGGACACGTATTTTCCCAATTTGGACGCCGATCCTGCATGGGAAGTTTCGCAGGCTGGCGGGGTTGCCACGATTGCCGCGGGCGAGGGTGACGAGGGTCTCGATTATGAGTTCGTGACATATCGTCGCGTTGAGGCGTGAATCGCCTAGCGTGAACGGTATTATCGGGTTGATTGAATGCATGGGGCGGCGCTTCGCGTCGCCTCGTTTGGTATAGATGTGCTGTTAAGAAGGGTGCGGGCTGGCTGCTATGACTGATGCCGTTGAGGTTCTGCGAATCGATTCGCTTACGGATGAGCGGCTCGACGCCTACGTGCGACTGACCGAGCGCGAGCTTCGCTGCGTGCTGGAGCCCCAAAAGGGTATCTTTATCGCTGAGAGTGCCAAGGTTATCGAGCGCGCGGTGCGTGCCGGATACCAGCCGGTGAGCTTTCTTTTGGGCGAACGCTGGCTTGATCAGATGATGCCGCTGTTTGAGCGCCTGGTTGTGCGCGAGGGCGCAGGTCCGGTTCCTGTGTTCGTTGCCTCCATGGAGCTCATGGAGCAGCTGACGGGCTTTAACGTGACGCGCGGTGCGCTCGCGGCGTTTCGTCGCCCGCGGCAGATTCCGGTTGATGAGTTCTTGGGTGGCGTCGTCGAGGCGGCGGGGGAGCGCCCGGTGCGCGTGTGCGTGCTCGAGGGTATTGTCGACCACACGAACGTGGGTGCGATTTTCCGCTCGGCCGCCGCGCTCAATGTCGACGGTATTTTGGTCAGTCCGACGTGCTGCGACCCGCTGTACCGTCGCTCGGCCCGCGTGAGCATGGGCACGGTGTTTCAGGTGCCGTGGACGCGTATTGGCAGCGAGGCTCGTGTGTGGCCGCACGATGGCCTGGCGGCACTGCACGAAGCCGGTTTTTCGTGCGCTGCGATGGCGCTGACGGACGACTCCGTTTCGCTGGACGATCCCGCGCTCCAGGAGATTGACCGCCTGGCAATCTTTATGGGCACCGAGGGTGCTGGCCTGGGCGCCAAGACCATCGCGGGCTGCGACCGGGCCGTGCGCATTCCGATGGCGCACGGGGTCGATTCGCTCAACGTGGCCGCGGCGAGTGCCGTCGCCTTTTGGCAGCTGTGCCCGCATGTGAGCAATGAGTATCACTACCAGCCGGGTTTGTATCACTAAGCAGATAGTTCGCACCGGGCTCTGACTCGGGGTGTTTCGGTCGACGCCGGTCGGTGCTAAGCTGCTATTGGTTTTGGCCTTAAATTGCCGTTTTGTTGTTTGACGTATGCTGGTGGGGAGGGCGTGTGGCTATGAAATCTACGGCTATCGATGTAACGCAGGGCGTTATTTGGCAGCAGCTGCTTTCGCTGTGCGTTCCCATCTTTTTTAGTTCGTTTTTTCAGCAGGCCTACACGCTTATCGGTACCTATATCGTCGGTCAGTTTGGCGGCAAGCTCGCACTGGGCGGCATTCAGGCCACGATGGTGCTCACCGAGCTCTGCATTGGCTTTTGCGTTGGCGTCGGCGCCGGCTGCGCGGTCATTACCGGTCAGTATTTTGGCCAGCACGATGATGAGCGACTGAGCCGTTCGGTCCATACGGCCATGACGCTCGCGCTGGTGGGCGGTATCGTTTTCTCGATTCTTGGCATAGTGTTCGTTGAGCCCATGCTGGTGCTTATGAACACGCCGCATGAGCTATTGGCCGAGGGCGTGGCCTATGCTCGTTGCTATTTTGCCGCCATGGTTGCGGCGCTGCTGCTCAATATGGGTACGGCACTGCTGCGCGCCGTGGGCGACACGCGCGGACCTGCTGTGATCATCGCTTCCGGCTGCCTTGTTAATGCGGTGCTGGATGTCATCTTCGTTGCCGTGCTTCATATGGAGGCTCTGGGCTGCGGCATCGCGGTGGCGCTGACCATTTGCTCCAACGCCACGATGATCGTGATTCGCATGATGCACGCACCGGGTGCGTGGCGGCTTTCGCTGTCCAAACTCGGCATTGATCCTGGCATTTGTAAGAGCATGATCTCGTGTGGTCTGCCGCTTGGCTTTCAGTCTGCTGCGTATTCGATTTCCAACGTTTTGATTCAGGTGTCGGTCAACTCGTTTGGCGCCGATGTCACCACGGCGTGGGGTCTTTCGGGCCGTTTGGATGGCATTGTCTGGATGGTTACCGAGGCGCTTGGCGTGTCGATCACCACGTTCTCGGCACAGAACTTTGGCGCGCGCAACTACGAGCGCATGCGCAAGGGCTACCATACGTCGCTCGTGCTGTCGTTTATGCTCATTGGTGGCCTGTCTGCCGTGCTGCTGGTGTTCTCGGGTCCTCTGTCGCGTCTGTTTGTCGACGATGCTTCGATTGCGGCGTATACCACGACGATTCTTCATTTCATTGCGCCGTTCTACGCGATTTTCTCGATTATCGAAAACGCGTCGGGCTCCATTCGTGGTGCCGGCGTGAGCTTGCAGCCCATGCTGCTCACGATTTTTGGCACCGTCGTGCTCAGGGTGATCTGGGTGTTTGCGATTATGCCGTTCGATCCGTCGCTTGAGCACCTGCTGCTGGTCTACCCTGTAACCTGGCTCATCACCGCCACGATGTTCACCATCTACCACCATAGCGGCAACTGGCTCGGCCGCGCCACTGCCAAATGATCCCTTGGGGACGGAGAAAAACGGATCATTTCTCTCCGTCTTGATGTCGATGATCCGTTTTCCTCCGTCCCCTTTGGATCAATTAGTATTCGATGCCTTGTCGGGCTAGGAGGCCTTCGTCGAAGTAGTGTTTGACGGGGCGCATTTCGGTGACCAGGTCCGCAAGGTCGGCCAACGGCAGCAGTCCACGGCCGGTGAGCACGAGCTCTGTGGTGGCAGGCTTTATCGCGATCAACGCTTCGACATCTTCGCGCGTCACAAAGCCTCGTCGCATGGCTTCTCCAAGCTCATCCAAGATCAGCACGTCGACCTGGCTAATCTGCTCGCGCGCCAGCTCCATGATCTGTGCGGCACAGGCTTCGGGTGTGTCGCGGTCTGCTTGTACGATGCGTAGCCCCAATCGAGGTGCTGCGTCATGTTCGGCGCAGTGCAGCTTCTTGGCAAACTGCAGCATGAGTACGTCGAGCCCATAACCTTTGGCGCGCATCGCCAATCCCAGCGCAGCCGTGGTTTTGCCCTTGCCGTCGCCCGTATAGATTTGAACCTTGCCGACTTCCAGTGATGCCATCTCTATCCTTTCGTGCCCGGCGTCGGTTTATCGCCGGCCGGGTTGGGTATTCTAGTTAGCATTATCAACCCCAGTAGATGGAGTTCAAGCAGATGGAGATGGATGACAACAAACGTAGACGGAATATGATCCTCTACGTGCTCATCGCCTTCGTCGTCTACCTCGTGCTCTCGACCGTTCTGTTCCCTAACATCGGTCACACGCAGCAGATTACGAAGACCGATTATTCGACGTTTGTCAAAGCGCTCGATAAGAAGAGTGTCGACAAAGTCGAGTACAACACGGACGATTACTCGATTTATTACACCAAGAAGGGCGAGGACGAGAACATCGCCTATAAGACGACCGGTGTGCCGAATGACGCGGGCTTTACCGATCGCGTGCTTGAATCTGGCGCCTCGCTTGAGTCGGTTGTTCCCGATAAGAACTCGGGTCTGATGACCTACTACCTGCTCACACTCATTCTTCCCATGGCGATTTTCTTCCTCATCGGTTGGTGGCTCAACCGCCGCATGAAGAAGGCTATGGGCGATGACGGCCCGTCGATGAACTTTGGCGGCGGCGGTTTTGGCGGCGGCGGACTGGGTAAGTCCGGCGCGCGCGTGATCGCCTCCAAGGACGTGGGCGTGACCTTTAAGGACGTCGCCGGCCAGGAAGAGGCCAAGGAGTCTCTCAAGGAGGTCGTCGACTTTCTGGAGAAGCCGCAGCGCTACGAGGAGATCGGCGCCAAGCTGCCGCGCGGTGCTCTCCTTGTTGGCCCTCCGGGTACCGGTAAGACCCTGCTTGCCAAGGCTGTTGCCGGCGAGGCCGGTGTTCCGTTCTTTAGCATTTCGGGCTCTGAGTTCGTTGAGATGTTTGTTGGTCGCGGCGCTGCAAAGGTTCGTGACCTGTTTAAGCAGGCCAAGGAAAAGGCCCCGTGTATCGTCTTTATCGATGAGATCGATACCATCGGTAAGAAGCGCGATGGCGGCGGCTTTAGCGGCAACGACGAGCGCGAGCAGACGCTCAATCAGTTGCTGACCGAGATGGATGGCTTCGATAACCACAAGGGTATCGTTGTCCTTGCTGCAACCAACCGCCCCGACAGTCTCGATCCCGCTCTACTGCGCCCCGGTCGTTTTGACCGCCGCATCCCCGTCGAGTTGCCCGATCTGACCGGCCGTAAGAACATCCTCGAGCTCCACGCCAAGAGTGTGAAGACCGAGCCGCCGATCGACCTGACCGCTATTGCCCGCGCCACGCCCGGTGCCTCGGGCGCCGACCTTGCCAATATCATCAACGAGGGTGCCCTGCGCGCTGTTCGCGAAGGCCGCAAGCGCGCGACCCAGGACGACTTCGAGGAGTCGGTGGAGGTCGTCATTGCCGGCCAGCAGCGTAAGTCCACGGTGCTTTCCGACCACGAGAAGCAGGTCGTTTCCTACCACGAGATCGGTCATGCCATCGTCGCTGCCCGCCAAAAGGGTTCCGCGCCGGTTACCAAGATCACCATCGTTCCGCGCACGAGCGGTGCCCTGGGCTACACCATGCAGGTCGAGGAGGACGAGCGCTTCCTTACCACGCGCCAGGAGGTCCTGGACAAGCTCGCCGTCTACTGCGGTGGTCGCGCGGCCGAGGAGCTCATCTTTGGCGAGATGACGACCGGTGCCGCCAACGATATCGAGCAGGCCACCAAGCTCGCCCGCAACATGGTGACGCGCTTTGGTATGTCCGACGAGTTTGGCATGATGGCGCTTGGTACCGTTCAGAATGCGTACCTCAACCAGGACACGTCGCTCACCTGCGCCCCCGGTACGGCCGAGCGCGTGGACGCGATTGTCGCCAAGCTGATCGAGGATGCGCACGACCGCGCTCTGCAGATCCTGAAGGAGAACAAGTTCAAGCTCCACGAGCTGGCTCGTTATCTGTACAAGAAGGAGACGATCACGGGCGAGGAGTTTATGAATCTCCTCACGCGCGAGAATCCGCTGATGCCTAAGCAGCAGTAGCGTTGCATTCGGGACAGTAAATATCGACGCCCCATTTGAGTGCCTATCTCAAATGGGGCGTTTTGCTTGGGAGGGATATGTATGAAGATCGTGGTGAGTGCCTGTTTGATGGGCGAGAACTGCAAGTATAACGGCCTCGATAATTACCACCGCGCGTTGGTCGAGGCCTGCGAACGCACAGGGACCGAGGTACTCCTCGTATGTCCTGAGGTTTTTGGCGGTCTGCCCACGCCACGCGATCCGTCCGAGATTGTGAACGGCGAAGTCCGTACCTGCGAGGGCGTGTCCGTTGACCGGGAATTCCGCCTGGGCGCTCAACGTGCGCTCGACATGTGCGAGCAGGCGGGCGGCCCTTCCGAGATTGTTGCGTGCATCTTGCAGGACCGCAGCCCCTCGTGCGGCGCGGGTCGCATCTACGACGGCACCTTTAGCGGTACACTCACCGCGGGCAACGGCGTTTTCGTCGATCTGTTGCTGCGTCACGGCTACCGCGTCATTCCGGCTAGCGAGTTCGACCCCAAATTACTTGAGCAATAAAAAACCACCACAAAGGTGCCTGTCCCCTTTGTGGTGGTTTTGGGCTTGGTCTAGAGCGTGTGGCCGTAGGCATCGGCGGCCTTTATGGCGGCGGCGAACTTTTCGTCGGTGAAGGGCTCGGGGTTTCCCTGCTTCCACTCGTTGGTGGCGTGTGCGAACTCGCACAGGGCCGGGATATCAGCCTCGGAAAGTCCGACCTGCTCAAGCGTCACGGGCAGCCCCATCTGCTTGTTAAAGGCGGCGTAGCGCTCAAGGTTCTCGGTATCGCCCGTATAGGCAAACAGCACCAGCACACCCAGGCTCACGACCTCGCCGTGTAGGTAGGAGCCCTCGCGCGGAATGCTGCACGTGGCGTTGTAGAACGCATGCGCCACGCTCGAGTTGTAGTAGTAATCGTTTTGGTTGGTCAGGTTGGAGACGTAGCCCGTGTTGACCACGATGTCGAGCGCGATCTGCTTGACGGCCTCGCTCGACAGGTTCTGGCGCACGTCCTCAAGACCCTGAACGCCATAGGTAAACAGCGGCTCGGAGCAGGTGTGGGCGAGTGCCAGGCCAAGGCCTGCCGTGTGCTCCAAGTTGCCGGCGCTCGTGGCGTACTCGACCTCGGGCTGCTTAGACAGGGCATCGCCCACGCCGGCCCAGAAGTATTCTGCCGGTGCCTCGGCGATGATCTTGGGGTTGATGAAGATGTGCGCCGGTCGGTTGGGGTACGAATAGCCCTCGAGCGAGCCGTCGTCGTTGTACACGACGGCAATGGCGGTTGCGGCGGAGCAGTTGGAACAGATCGTCGGGACCGTGAAGACGATCTTCTTGAGCTCGATAGCTGCGGTCTTCACGGTGTCGAGCGCCTTGCCGCCACCGCATGCAATAAGCACGTCAGCTTCCTGGCAGGCAGGGGAGTTTACGACCTTGGCGATATTGGCACGCGTGCTGTTGGTGCCATAGACGCGCGTCTCCAGAACCTCGACATCGGTACCTTCAAGTGCCGCCATGATGCCCGGCAGCGCTGCAGCCAGTGCCCGCTTGCCACCGATGATCGCGACCTTCTTCGCGCCGTACTCGGCCAGCGCGCCGGACAGCTCGTCAAAGCAATCCTCGCCAACGGTATAGTCGCTCATTCCAATCGTGCGCATAGCAACCTTCTTTCGTTCGATAAAGTGCTTTCAGGTATTTTGCTCCAAGAGAAGGTTCACAGCCGCGAGAAATTTCGAACGTATAAAACCAGTGTTGAGGGTTTTTCGCCGGCGCGGAACGTGCTACCATACAGCGAATAAGCGTTGATGGGGACGAGTAGTCGGCCGTTCGCATGCTACAGAGAGCGGGGGGCGCTGAGAGCCCGTGCATGCGACCGATGAAAATCACCCCGGAGCTGCGGTCCCAACGGACGTGCCGCGCAGGTTCGTCTTAGTAGACATCGCCGAGATGGTCGTCGATACAGGCCAGCCGAGTAACGGATGCGAGCGTGCTAGAAGCGGGCGAGGGCATCTAAGCTGGGTGGTTAAGCGAAGAGCTTTTGCGGGCGCACAGCCCGTTTTGTGGCGCTTCGTCCCAGCTTGCAGGGACGGGCGCTTTTTTTGGTGCCCAGAGGGCGTGCGCGCCCACGACATGAAAGGGGTACCGTGGCAAACGAGTACAAGCAGACGATGAATCTGCCCAAGACCGGTTTTCCCATGCGTGCCGGTCTTTCCAAGTCCGAGCCTAAGCGACTCAAGGACTGGCAGGACAACAAGGTCTACGAGCAGGTTCTGAAGAAGAACGAGGGTCACAAGAAGTTCGTGCTGCACGACGGTCCTCCGTACGCCAACGGCCCGATCCACATCGGCCACGCCATGAACAAGATCTCCAAGGACATGATCAACCGCTATTGGATGATGCAGGGCTATGAGGTTCCCTATGTCCCCGGTTGGGACTGCCATGGTCAGCCGATCGAGCACAAGGTCGAGGAGAAGCTCGGCACCGAGAAGTTCAACCAGACCCCCACGGCCAAGATTCGTGAGCTCTGCAACGAGTTCGCTGTCGAGAACATCGAGCTGCAGAAGGCCGGTTTCCGTCGTCTGGGCGTGCTCGGCGACTGGGATAACCCCTATCTGACGCTCTATCACCAGCACGATGCCGCCGACATCGAGGTCTTCAAGGCCATGTTCGATAAGGGCATGATCTATCGCGGCCATAAGCCCGTCCACTGGTGCAAGCACTGCCACACCGCGCTGGCCGAGGCCGAGATTGAGTACTCCGATGAGACGAGCCCCTCCATCTTCGTGCGCTTTGAGATGACCTCCAAGCCCGCCGGCCTCGAGAACTTCGACGGCCCGGTCGACTTTATCATCTGGACGACCACGCCGTGGACCATCCCCTCTGACCAGGCCGTTTCCCTTAAGCCCGGCGCCGCCTATGTCGCCGTTGAGCACGATGGCCGTGCCGAGGTCATGCTCGAGGACCTGGCCCCCAAGTGCTGCGAGGAGTTTGGCTGGGAGTACACCCCGGTTATGGTCGACGGCAAGCCCTATGTGGTTCCCGCCGAGACCTTCCACCACATCCACTACAAGCAGCCGATCTTTGACGGCGTTGAGGGCGTGGCGCTGCTGGCCGATTACGTTGGTGTCGATGACGGTACCGGTATCGTCCACAACTCGCCCGGCCACGGCGTCGACGACTACTTTGCCTGCCTCAAGGAGGGCATCACCGACATTTGCATGCCGGTCGATGACGACGGCAAGTTCTACACCGGTGAGGAGTTTGGCACCGGTGGTCCCTTCAGCGGTATGGATACCGATGAGGCCAACCCGCACATCATCGAGTTCCTGCGCGAGCGCGGCACCCTGGTCCTCGAGAAGAAGATCACGCACAGCTATCCGCACTGCTGGCGCTGCAAGCACCCGGTGCTCTTCCGTGCTACCGACCAGTGGTTTGTCTCGATGGACAAGACCGGCTTGCGTGAGCAGGCTGGCAAGGAGGTCCGTGAGAACGTCAAGTGGTATCCGGCCCATGCCGCCAACCGCATTGGCGCCATGGTCGAGCAGCGTCCCGACTGGTGCATCAGCCGCCAGCGCAACTGGGGTGTGCCTATCCCCAGCTACACCTGCGCCGACTGCGGCGAGAAGGTCATGAACGATGCCACGCTCGACGCCGTCATCAAGCTCTTCCACGAGAAGGGCTCCGACGCCTGGTTCACCGACGCTCCCGAGAGCTACCTGGGTGAGGCCTGCGTCTGCCCCAAGTGCGGCGGCCATCACCTCAAGGCCGATAAGGACATCCTCGACGTGTGGTGGGATTCCGGCGTGTCCTGGAAGGCCGTCTGCGAGTACCGTCCCGAGCTGGAGTATCCGGCGGACGTGTATCTTGAGGGCTCCGACCAGCACCGCGGTTGGTTCCAGAGCTCGCTGCTCACCTCGGTGGGTGCCAATGGTCACGCCCCGTACAAGGCGGTCGTCTCGCAGGGCTTCACCCTCGACGGCCAGGGCCGCAAGATGTCCAAGTCGCTCGGCAACGTCATCGACCCCAACAAGGTCTGCGACGAGATGGGCGCCGACATCATCCGCCTGTGGGTGGCCTCGGTCGACACCAGCTCCGACGTTTCCATCGACCACGAGATTCTCGCTCGTACGTCCGATGCCTACCGCCGTTTCCGCAACACGCTGCGCTTCCTGCTCTCCGAGCTCGAGGGTCAGTTTGAGCCCGAGACCGACGGTGTCGCCTTTGCCGACCTGCTGCCGCTCGACAAGCTCATGGTTGCCCGCCTGACCCAGGTCCAGGCCGAGGTCGACGACGCTTACTCCTGCTACGAGTTCCCGCGCGCCTACCGTGCGCTTTACGACTTTGTGGTTACCGAGCTCTCCAACGTGTACCTCGACGCCCTGAAGGATCGTCTGTACTGCGAGAAGCCCGGCTCGCTCGAGCGCCGCAGCGCTCAGACCGTGCTCGCCGAGCTCTTCTCGATGCTCATGCGCGATCTGCAGCCGATCTTGTCCTACACCGTCGACGAGGCCATGGCCTATGCGCCCGCCGGCTGCGTCGATCACCAGAAGTACGCCGCGCTGCTCGATTGGTACAAGTCGCCTATCACGGTCGACGAGGCCAATGAGTTTGAGGGCGTGCTCGAGGCTTCGCTCGAGCTCCGTAGCGCCGTGACCAAGGCCCTTGAGGATGCCCGTTCTGCCGGCACCTTCACCAAGAGCCAGCAGGTTCGCGTCAAGGCGGTCGTTCCCGCCGAGATGTATGCGCTGTTGACCGGCGACAAAGCCGTCGACCTGGCCGAGTTCTACATCGTCTCCGATGTTGAGCTGACCCAGGGCGAGGAGCTTTCCGTTGCTATTGAGGCTGCCGAGGGCGAGTGCTGCGACCGTTGCTGGAACTATCGCACCACTGTCGGCGAGTACAACGGCCACGCGCATATCTGCAAGCGCTGCGCTGACGCTTTGTAGGTTACGGCGTTCGTAGAACGCCGTAACCTACCGACGCTGCGCGGGCCGCATTTGGACAATCTGACGTTCAATTTCAAGGGCGCGACCGAAAGGTCAGCGCCCTTTCATTTCACGTCACCTTGTCTCAAATGCGACCTCCTCGCTCATTTATGCTCTACCTGCGGTGTTTCCGTTCTTGGGAGATTTGTCGCTTCTTGCTTGCGTCAATGTATGATTATCTACTGCGTTAAACGGAATTCGATTGTTCTTGAGGGTAGGGGATTTCTTTGGGTCGTGGTGCGGATATGATGCCGCCTTTGCGTTGGCGGTTAGGTGTTGCTGGTGGGGTAGCGCTCGTTGTGTTGCTTGTTGACCAGCTGACCAAGCTTGCGGTTCGTGCCGTGGGCGATGCTCTGCATGTGACCGTTATCCCCGGCGTGATCGATTTTCTGTTTGTTCGCAATATCGGAGCCGCCTTTAGCATGGGCGAGGGGCATGGCATCGCGTTTGCCGTGCTGGCGTTGGCAGTCATTATCGCTATTGCCGTGTACCTCGTTCGTGCACCCCAGCTCGCCCATCTTGAGGTTGTGGGCATGGCCATGGTTGCGGGCGGCGCCGTCGGCAACGCTATCGATCGCCTGACCATGGGCTTCGTGACCGATTTTATTGCCACCACCTTCATCGACTTCCCCGTTTTTAATGTAGCCGATATCGGCATTACGGTCGGCGTCGTGCTGGCGCTCATCGGTTACATGTTTTTGAGCCCCGCCGCTCGCGAGGTCGATGCGACCGCCGAACTCAACGCTCGTGATGAGGCTCGCGCCAAACGCAAAGCCAAGCAGCGTGGGGAGCGTGCCCGCAAGATTCGCGAAAGGAATGAGCGCTAATGGCCGACATCCATATTCTTGTTGCCGACGATTCCGCTGGTCAGCGTCTTGACGCCTATCTGGGCGCCAACGATGGCTGTCCCACACGCTCTGCCTGCGCGCATCTGATCGAGGGAGGCGCCGTTGCCGTCAACGGCGAGACCTGCCTGTCAAAAAAGTATGCTGTGCGCGCCGGCGACCGCATCTCGGTCGACTTGCCCGAGCCGCACGATCCGACCGACGTGATTCCCGAGGCCATTCCCCTCGATATCCGCTACGAGGACGACTACCTCATCGTGCTCTCCAAGCAGCGCGGCCTGGTGTGCCATCCCGCCCACGGCCACGAGAGCGGCACCCTTGCGAACGCTCTGGTCTACCACTGCGGCATCGATCATCTTGGTACCGTGCAGGGTGAGGACCGCCCCGGCATCGTGCATCGCCTGGATCGCGATACCTCGGGCCTTATGCTCGCGGCAAAAGACGACGACACCCAGCGCGCGCTTCAAAATCTCATCCGCACGCGCACGCTCGACCGTCGCTATATCACGCTCGTTCACGGGCACATCGCCATGGATGAGGGCACTATCAACACTGGTATTGCCCGATCGACGCGCGACCGCGTGAAGATGGCGGTTTCCGATGACCCCTTTGCGCGCCAGGCCATCACGACTTTTAAGGTGCTCGAGCGCTTTGATTCCACGCGTTTTGACGACGGCTATACGCTCGTCGAGTGCCACTTGTTTACGGGCCGCACGCATCAGATTCGCGTGCACATGCGCCATATCAACCACGCCTGCGTGGGCGATCCGCTCTACGGCAAGTGCGACGCGCGCGCCGATCAGGGTCTGACCAGGCAGTTCCTTCATTCCTGGCGTGTGGCGTTCGACCATCCCGTGACGGGAGAGCGCATTGAGTGCCGTGATGAGCTGCCGTGGGACCTTGCCGCGGTTCTGGATGACCTGGCCCCGCGTTCGCTCGGCCGCACTGCCGCCGGTGACGAAATTGTCCCGCAGCTCGGTCTGCTCGAAGCCTAGCCAGTATTAGGTGGTTTCTTGAACTCGGTAAGCCTGCGGTAAGATATACGATTGTTTACGTAACGCGTTGCTGGGAGCCTGCATGCTCGCCTTTTTACAAACCAACACACCCATCGTGATCTTCAACCAGATTGTCGTCACGCTGCTCACGGTCTGCTTTCTGTACCAGGTGGTCTTCTTTGTCATCGGCGCTCTTCGTGGCGAGGTCGCGCCTCCCAAGGCCAAAAAACTCCACCGCTATGCCTTCTTTATCGCGGCGCATAACGAGGAGGCTGTGATCGCCAACCTCGTTCGCTCCATCAAGGACCAGGATTATCCGTCCGAGCTTATCGAGGTCTTTGTGGTCGCCGATGCCTGCACCGACAACACGGCGCAGCTCGCGCGCGAGGCGGGCGCTGTCGTTTATGAGCGCAATGACCTTGCCCGCAAGGGCAAGAGCTGGGTCATGGACTTTGGCTTCGACCGCATCCTTAACGAGTATCCCGATACGTTTGAAGGCTACTTTATCTTCGATGCCGATAACGTCATCGCCCGCGATTACGTCTCCAAGATGAACGATGCCTTTGATCAGGGCTTCCATGTGGTCACGAGCTATCGCAACTCCAAGAACTTCGGCAGCTCGTGGATCTCTGCGGCCAACGCCACGTGGTATCTGCGCGAGGCGCGCTTCCTCAACAACGCGCGCAACATCTGCAAGACGTCTTGCGCCGTCTCGGGTTCGGGCTACCTCATCTCCGCCAGTGTTATCGAGGGCATGCACGGCTGGCAGTTCCACACGCTGACCGAGGATATTCAGTTCACCACGTTCTGCGCCATTCACGGCATTCGCATTGGCTATGCACCGGCGGAGTTCTTTGACGAACAGCCCGTGACGTTTAAGGCTTCCTGGAAGCAGCGTATGCGCTGGACCAAGGGCTTCTACCAGGTGTTCTTTACCTATGGTAAGCACCTGGTCAAATCGACCTTTCGCTACCATCGCTTTGCCGCCTACGACATGTTTATGACGATCGCCCCGGGTATGCTGCTATCTCTGATCTCGATGCTCGCCAATGCGACGTTCCTCATCGTGGGCGGTCTTTCGCATGGCTTTTTGGCTACCGAAGTCGAGATGCAAGCCTGCGCCGCTTCGCTCATTATGACCTTCGCCATGATGTATCAGACGTTCTTTATCCTGGCGCTGCTCACGACCATCTTTGAGTACAAGCACATTCACTGCGCGCAAAAGTGGCGTCTGGTGACCAACCTGTTTACCTTCCCGATCTTTATGTTCAGCTATATCCCCATTACGGTGGCTGCTCTGTTCCTAAAGGTCGACTGGGTGCCGACGCAGCACGCCGTAAGCGTTACCCTCGACGAGGTTATGCAAGGCGCCAAATAACCACGATCAAAACCACCACAAAGGGGACAGGCACCTTTGTGGTGGTTTTTGCGTTTGAGCTGCTGCCCAAGGAGGTGTTAGATGGTCTATATTCCGTTTTGGATTTGCATCTTTGCCGGCGCGGCGATTGATGCCCGTGAGCGACGGTTTCCCAATCAGCTTGCCGGCGCGTGTGCGGTGGCGGCGTTTGCAGGCGTTTGGCTCGACAAGGGCGTTAACACGGCGCTTGACCATGCCGGTCTTGCTGCCATCGCCTACCTTGCCCTTATGCTTACTGAGTCGCTCTGGCGTCGTGTTCGCCACGCTCCCGGCATTGGTATGGGGGACGCCAAGGCGCTCTTTGCCCTTTGTACCTTCGATCCCTTGGGTGGTATCGTCGCGTTTGCGGCTGCGCTCCTGGCCCTTGCCGCCGCCTGTCTCATCGCAAAATCGCGCTCCCTGCCATTGCTGCCGTTTTTGGTGCCGATATTTGCCATAATCGAGGTTGTGGGTAGTACGCTGTAACCGTTTGCGCGCCCTTTTTAAGGAGCATGCCATGGCAACCATTCAACAGACAGCCGCCATCAAGGCACGTATGGATCGCATTCCCGCGGCGTTGTCGCCCGAGCTGGTCGGGCGTATCGCCGCCGACCGCGGCTCAGGTGTCGTTAATCCCTATCGATGTGGTGACGACCAGGTCATTCGACGCTTCGATCGAGCCGCAGATGTGGGCACGCTCATGCGTCCGGCATTTATGCGCGATACCGAAAAGATTTTGCATCTGCCCGCATACACCCGTTATGCAGGCAAAACGCAGGTCTTTAGTTTTCGCAGCAACGACGACCTGTCGCGTCGCGGCCTGCACGTGCAGCTTGTTTCGCGCATCGCGCGCGATATCGGACGTGCCCTGGGGCTCAACTGCGATCTGATCGAGGCGATTGGCTTAGGCCACGACTTGGGCCACACGCCCTTTGGCCATGCCGGTGAGCGATTCCTCAACGATATCTATCACGAGCGCACGGGTCGTTATTTTTTCCATAACGTGCAGTCGGTCCGCGTGCTCGACGCGCTGTACGGCCGCAACGTGTCGCTCCAGACGCTCGACGGCGTGCTATGCCACAACGGTGAGTACGAACAGCGTGTGTTTGAGCTTTCGGACATGAGCTCCTTTGACCAGTTCGACCTTACGGTTGAGGATTGCATTGCCACAGGTTACAGCGCAATTGAGCACCTGCGCCCCATGACGCTCGAGGGCTGCGTGGTTCGCATCTCGGATATCCTTGCCTACGTGGGGCGCGATCGCCAAGACGCCATTTCGGCGGGTCTGCTGTCACCCGACGCCTTTGACGATGACCTGGGCGGGGCATACAACAGCTGGATCCTTACGCATGCCTCCATCGATATCGTCGAGCACAGCTATGGTAAGCCACGCATCGAGATGAGCGAGGACCTGTTTGAGGAGATCCGCCGAGCCAAGCGCGAGAACTACGAGAAGATCTATAGCAAGGGCGGCATTGAAGGCGACTCCGAAGCGGAGCTGCGCGAGGCCTTCGAAAAGCTCTACGACCGTTGCCTGCAGGATATAAACGAAGGCGACGAGTCTTCGTATATCTTTAAGCACCACATTTCTCGCATTGAGCGGCAGCTTTTCTACTACGATCGCACCTATGCCTGGCAGGACGACAAGGATCAAGCGGTGGTGGATTACATCGCGAGCATGACGGACGGCTATTTCTGCGAGCTTACGAGCAAGCTGTTCCCGGGATTGAAGTTTCCGCACCGTACCTATATTAACGAACGGTAGTTCGTATTTATTCGGTATACTGTTGGTGGAAAACGTTTTTGATTGACGCACGGGATGGCTATGGACGACCTTTTTTCTGCTTCGACGCGCGAGCGCTCCTTTCAGAATGCGCCGCTTGCGGTGCGCATGCGGCCCAAATCGCTCGACGAGTATGTGGGCCAGCAAAAGGCCGTCGGTAAGGGTTCGTGGTTGCGTGCCGCGATTGAGCACGACGTGCTGTCGAGTGTGATTTTGTATGGGCCGGCCGGTACGGGCAAGACGACGCTGGCACATATTATCGCCAACCATACTAAGAGCGAGTTTGTCGAGGTCAGCGCTGTGACGGGCACCGTAAAGGATCTTCGTCGCGTGATCGACGAGGCTAAGACGCGCCTGAATACGTACGACCGCCGCACCATTCTTTTTATCGATGAGATTCATCGCTTTTCCAAGTCGCAGCAGGATGCCCTGCTGCATGCAGTTGAGAACCGTACCGTCATTATGATTGGCGCCACGACGGAGAATCCGTACTTCGAGGTCAACTCGGCATTGCTCTCGCGCGGTCGCGTGGTGGAACTTGAGCATCTTAAAGACGAGGATATCGCCACGCTTATTGAGCGTGCGCTCGAGGCGCCGCAGGGTTTGAACGGTAAGTTCTCGGCCGATGAGGATACGGTTAAGACCATTTGCACACTGGCAGCGGGTGACGCTCGATCGGCGCTCACGACGCTTGAGCTTGCGAGCGAGATTGCCGTCACGCGCCCCGATACCGAGGGAACGCCCGCGCCGGCGGCGGGGGAGCGCTATCCCATCACTGTTGACGACGTGAAGATTGCCAATCCGCGCCGTGGCTTTTCGTACGACAAAAACGGTGACATGCACTACGACATCATCAGTGCGTTTATTAAGTCTATGCGCGGCAGCGACCCCGATGCCACGATCTATTGGCTCGCGCGCATGATCGACGCGGGGGAGGACCCAAAGTTTATCGCTCGCCGCATTATGATTCAGGCTTCTGAGGACGTTGGCAACGCCGACCCGCAGGCGCTTTTGGTGGCACATGCCGCGTTTAAGTCTGCCGAGGTCATTGGCTATCCCGAGTGCCGCATTAACCTGGCTCAGGCTGCGCTCTATGTGTGCCTGGCGCCTAAGTCCAACGCGTGCGAGGCTTCCATTGATGCGGCGTTGGCCGATATTCATTCCAGTGGGCTGCGCGAGGTGCCGAGTTATCTGCGCGATCGTCATCGTCCGGGCAGCGACGAATACGGTGTGTATAAGTATCCGCATGATTATCCCGAAGGCTGGGTCGATCAGCGTTATTTGCCCGAGGGGCTGGAGCGCGGTGCGTTTTGGCAGCCTGCGGGCCGTGGCTGGGAAGAGTGGCGCGTAGAGCAAAGCGAGCGCGACCGTAGCGGCAGAGCGCCCAAGTAGGTCCTTGGGACCTCGCACATTCCCTTTGGGTATCTTTCCCCTTCTTTGGGGTACCATGAACAGCGTCTGTATTTCGATTCCTTCGGGAGGCTTGTATGAGTCCCATTCAAATCGCCCTGCTGCTGCTCGCCGTTGCCGGTGTGTGGGCTGTTATCGAGCTCGCGCTCACGCTGCGAAAGACCCGCACCGTCGTTGATTCGCTCGATAAGACCGTGAGCGACCTTAACAACACCATCGCCGAGGCACAGCCGGTGGTAGCAAAGCTCGATGGCGCTGTCGATGAGCTCACCCCCGCGTTGGCTCAGGTTGAGCCGCTCCTCAAGTCGAGCAAGACCGCCGTCGACGCCCTTACCTCCAATCTCGTAGAGGTCGAAGCTGTGGTTCGCGACATTTCCGAGGTTACGGGCAGCGTGGCCGAGGCCAGCAATGCCGTATCGAGCGTGACTGATTCTGCTGCTGGTGCCGTGCAGAAACTCTTTAACAAGGTGAAGGCTCCCGCGGCCGACGCCGAGCGCACGCTTTCCGCTGCCGCCGAAGCCGAGCAGCCGACCGAGCGTGTCCTGATTGACGAAGCCGGGGACGATGCCGCTGCTGGTGACGATGATGCACAGAAGCCTGCTGCTAAAGCAGCCCAGTATTACACCTACACGCCCGCCGAGACCTCCGAGGAGTCCTGCGATGAGTAGCGAAGCAACTTGCCCCATCACGCTGACTGTTGCCGGGGATCCGCGTCTGGCACGCCTCGTACGTATGACGGCCGCCAACGTTGGTGCGCTGTGCTCCATGTCCGTCGATCGCATCGAGGACATTCGTATGGCTGCCGAGGAAGCCTTTATCTTTGGTTGCACCGCGGTCGACTGCGACGACATCACCATCAAATTCGATGTCGATGAGACCCACGTTGGCATGACTATTACCTTTGGCGATCAGGCCACCGTTGATGAGGATGACCAGGCTGCCGTGTATGCCGAGCTCATTCTGGCGAGCGTGTGCGATTCCTACGAAAAGACTGCGGCGCCCCTGACGCTTTCCCTCGACCTCAAGGCGGATATCTAATATGACCGAACGTTCCCGGAGCGGTAAGACCGCTTGGGACAAGGAGAAAACCCGCGAGCTGTTTCGTCGCTACAAAGAGACCGGTGATCCGGACGCACGTGAGCAGCTCGTCATGTCCCATATGAACCTGGTAAGGTTTCTTGCCAACAAATTTAAGAACCGCGGCGAGCCGCTCGACGACCTCATGCAGGTCGGCTATCTGGGTTTGCTCAAGGCTATCGACCGCTTTGACCCCGAGCGCGGACTCGAGTTCACGACGTTTGCCACGCCTACCATCCTGGGCGAGATTAAGCGTCACTTCCGTGATAAGGGCTGGAGCGTGCGCGTGCCGCGCCGTTTGCAGGAGCTTTCTGCCAAGGTTAACCAAGCTACCGACAAGCTCACTAACGAGCTGCAGCGCTCGCCTAAGGTTGAAGAAATCGCTGAGTACCTGGGTGTGACCGTCGACGAGGTGCTGGAGGCCATGGAATCGTCTTCGGCCTATACCTCGGTGCCCATCGAGGCTCCTGGCGCGTCCGATTCCGATGATGCCCCCTCGATTCTCGACCGCTATGCCGATGACGACAACGAGCTCGATTTTACCGATGACCGCCTGGTGATCGAGGAAGCCATCCGCGATTTCTCGCCGCGTGAGCGTGAGGTTATCGAGCTGCGCTTTGTGAAGGGCATGACCCAGATCGAGATCGCTAAGAAGTTGGGTATCTCGCAGGTGCAGGTTTCGCGCCTGCTGCGCCGTACCCTTAAGAAGATACAGGACAAGATCGACCCCGACGGAGTGATGGTTCGTTCATGATTGAGCACCCCCAACAAACCGACCGCACGCTGCGCGATACTCGTATTCTGACGCTTCGCATTTGGGCTGTCGTCGGCTGCATTGTCATCGCCGCCGTCATCTTTAACCTTATGGGTATCTTGGCGCCGGTTATCGAGTTTCTCGCTGTCGGTTCCATCATCGCTTTTGTGATGTCGCCGATCACTAACTGGCTCGAGCATCACGGCGTCGGTCGTGGCATCGGTTCGCTCATCGCGCTGATCGTGGTTGTGGCAGTGCTCGTCGGCGTCGTCTGCATCCTGTCCCCTATTTTGCTCGGTCAGATTATGGAAGTCCTGAGCCGTCTGCCTGAGCAGCTTCGCGTTGCGGGCGGTGATCTCAACGAGATGATTTCGCACGCTAAGACGCTCAACAACACGCCGCTCAAGGAGTACTTGGACGATAATCTGTCCTCGCTGGTTACTGTGGCGTCCAAGTACGTATCGCAAATCGCCGCTGAGCTCGGTCGCGGCGTGTTCCCGCTGATCACCAACACGGCCTCGCAGCTGTTCGTAATCTTCCTGGGTTTGGTGCTTGCCTACTGGCTTGCCTGCGATTATCCCCGTATGCACCACGAGGTCTGTACCATCATCGGACAGGAAAAAGAGACCTCGTACCGCTTTATGGTCGCGATTCTTTCGCGCTCGGTCGGCGGTTATATGCGCGGCATGGTCGTGACGTCCATCTGCGGTGGCATCCTCGCCTTTATCGGCTTTACGCTCATTGGCCATCCCTACGCGGCACTCATGGCCATCTTTACCGGCATCATGCACTTGGTCCCGGTTGTCGGTCCCTGGGTAAGCGCGGCGATCGCCACGGTGCTCGGCTTTATGTTCAGCCCCATGCTGGCTCAAAACGTCACCGATAACGTCATTTCCCCCAAGGTCATGCAGAGTTCGGTGCAGGTGCATCCCATCATGAGCCTGACGGCCCTCGTTATTGGTTCGGCACTTATGGGTCCCATCGGCATGGTCATCGCCATTCCGCTGTGCGCGGCCCTCAAGGGCATTTTCGTCTACTACTTTGAGAACGAGACCGGTCGCCAGCTCGTGGCATACGACGGCGCTGTATTTAAGGGCACGCCATATCGCGATGCCGAGGGCAACCCGGTCGCCGCCTACGACGCGCTTGGAGACGATACGTTCATTTACGAGTCCGAGCTCATCGGCAACGAGACCGCGCCCGAGGCCCAGGCGATGCCCAAGCCCGAGCTCGAGAATCCCTGGATCAAGCTCTCGGGCCTGCAGCCCGATGCGACGAGCTTTTTCAAGAATCCCTTCGCCAAGGACGATGACTCCAACTCGGACGACGATACCAAAACCGGCATCGACGGCTCCATGGACGATTCGGATTCCAAATAGGCACCGCTAGCGTTTCTTGAAGTTGTAAATGACAAGAAACGCGAGCAAAGCGATTGATAAGGGGCCGGCTACATAGAAAAAGAGAACGTCAATTGCGCGTAGAGTGTAATAGGCTTTATCGCCGGACATTACTGCATACAATACGTAGCCAAATGCTGGTTGGTTTGCGTACCAGCAGGAGAAAGCCAAAAGCGCTAAAAGTGCTACAACCAGAAGTGCATTCAGGACAAATCGTTTGCTTTTCATCGATCGCTCCTTCCGGGTGAATCTTATATGTAATTATACAGTACCCTTTTTCAAAGCATCGCATACTCCTAAATAACGTGCACTTTCGCTGTAGGGTCGGCTTTATGTCGGCCCTCTTTTTTGCACTTGCGCGGCGGGATGGTAATATCGTTACGTTTGAACTGTTTCGATGTGAAACCGAGGAGATTCCCTCTATGAGTGCTGACTACCCGTCAATGACTACGGCCGAGATCCGCTCCAAGTTCCTCAACTTCTTTGAGGAGCGCGGTCTTAAGCTCTATCCTTCTTCGTCCCTTGTTCCCGACGACCCCTCGCTGCTGCTTGCCAACGCCGGCATGAACCAGTTTAAGGAGTACTACCAGGGCAAGAAGGCCATGAAGGAGATCGGCGCGATCTCCTGCCAGAAGTGTGTCCGCACCAACGACATCGACTGCATCGGCGAGGACGGCCGTCACCTCTCGTTCTTTGAGATGCTCGGCGACTTCTCCTTTGGCGGCGTCTCCAAGCAGCAGGCTTGCGCTTGGGCCTTCGAGCTTATCACCAAGGAGTTCAAGCTGCCGCTCGACCGCCTGTACTTCACCGTCTTTACCGAGGACGACGAGACCCACGACGTGTGGCGCTCCCTGGGCGTTGCCGAGGATCACATCTCGCGCCTTGGCGAGGACGACAACTTCTGGGCCGCTGGCCCCACCGGTCCCTGCGGTCCGTGCTCCGAGATCTACTTTGACATGGGCGAGGAGGTCGGCTGCGGTAGCCCCGACTGCAAGCCCGGCTGCGACTGTGACCGCTTCCTTGAGTTCTGGAACCTCGTGTTTACCCAGTACGACCGCCAGGAGGACGGCTCCATGCCGGAGCTGCCGCACCGCAACCTCGATACGGGCATGGGTCTGGAGCGCATGGCCGCCATCATGCAGCACAAGACCGCCAACTACGACGGCGATCTGATGCAGCACCTCATCAAGCTCGGTGAGAAGATCAGCGGCAAGACCTATGACGCCGACGATTACTCCGGCGCCAGCCGCTCGCTGCGCATCATCGCCGATCACTCCCGTGCCGTCGACTTTATGATCTCGGACGGCATCCTGCCCGGTAACGAGGGCCGCGAGTACGTCCTTCGACGCCTGCTCCGCCGCGCCGTGTTCCACGGTCGCCTGCTGGGCATCGAGGGCGCCTTCCTGACCAAGTTCATCGACGAGGTCAACGCTCAGATGGGCGAGGCCTATCCCGAGCTGCTCAAGAACGTCGCACTCGTCAAGGGTATCGTCGCCTCTGAGGAGGAGCGCTTCTCCACGACGCTCGACAACGGCCGCGTCTACCTGGACGAGGCCCTGGCAGCGCTTGCCGATGGCGCCGTGCTCCCGGGTGATGTCGCCTTTAAGCTGCACGACACCTTTGGTTTCCCCATCGACCTGACCGTCGAGATTGCCGGCACCGCCGGCCACGACGTCGACATGGACGGCTTTACCGCTTGCATGGAGGACCAGAAGGCCCGTGCTCGCGCCAATGCTAAGGGCGACGCCTGGGGCAGCTTCAACGATGTGTGGGTCGAGCTTTCGGACAAGGTCGCTGCGACCGAGTTCGACGGCTACGACAACGACGTCATTGAGGGCGCCAAGGTTGTGGCCATCGTGCGCAACGGCGAGTCCGTCGAGTCCGCTGCGGCGGGCGAGGATGTTGAGGTTGTGCTCGACCGCACCCCGTTCTATGCCGAGATGGGCGGCCAGCAGGGCGATGCCGGCGAGCTTTCCGCCGAGGGCGTTTCGCTGACCGTTTCCGATACCAAGAACCACAACGGCCTGTATGCCCACGTTGCGCACGTCGCCGAGGGCACGCTGACCGTCGGTGCTACCGTGACCGCCGCGCTCGACGCCGAGCGCCGTGGCTTCCTGCGCCGCAACCACACCGCCACCCACCTGCTTGACGCCGCGCTTAAGCACGTCCTGGGCGAGCATGTCTCTCAGGCCGGCTCGCTGGTGACGCCCGAGCACCTGCGCTTTGACTTCACGCACTTTGAGGCCCTGTCCTCCGAGCAGCTCAAGGCTGTTGAGGACCTGGTCAACCAGCAGATTTTTGCATCTAAGCCGGTCGTGACCCGCGTCATGGGCATCGACGAGGCCAAGGCCGCCGGCGCCGTCGCCCTGTTTGGCGAGAAGTATGGCGACGTCGTCCGCGTCGTTTCCGTGGGCGCCGAGGACCAGCCGTTCTCCCGCGAGCTCTGCGGTGGTACGCATGCTGCCAACACTGCCGAGATCGGCCTATTCAAGATTATCTCCGAGTCCTCCACGGGCTCGAACGTCCGCCGTATCGAGGCCGTTACCTCTAAGGGCGCCCTCGACTACATGGCCGACCGCCTGGCACTCGTTGACGCCGCTGCCGCTGCGCTCAAGTGCCGCGTTGACGAGGTTCCCGCTCGTGTGGAGAACCTGCAGGCCGAGCTGCGCGAGACGTCTAACAAGCTCAAGAAGGCGCTGACCGGTGGCTCCTCCGACGCTATCTCCAGCGCCATCGAGGGTGCCGTCGAGCTCGACGGCTATAAGCTCGTCGTCGCTGAGCTCCAGGGCCTTGAGGCCGCCGACCTGCGCAACGTTTGGGATACCGTGCACCAGAAGGTCGCCGGTCCCGTTGCCTGTGTTGTTGCCAGCGTGACCGAGAAGGGCACCTCGGCCCTGCTCGCCGCCGGCTCCGATGACGCCGTGAAGGCCGGTTTCCACGCCGGCAACGTGATCAAGCAGATCGAGGGTCTGGTCGATGGTCGCGGTGGCGGCCGTCCCAACATGGCCCAGGCCGGTGGCAAGAACGCTGCCGGTATCGCCGATGCCCTCGCGGCCGCCAAGACCGCGCTCGGCGCCTAAGTAGTCGCTGTGGTCGCGCTCGCGCTGGACATAGGGGAGACCAGGATCGGCATCGCCGTCTCGAGCCGTGATGGCAAGATGGCGATGCCCGTCAAGGTGCTTCCGGCCGCTGAGGTTACCGGTATGGCCAAGACGTTCCGTTACCTGGTCGAGGACTATGAGCCCGACATCTTGGTAAGCGGGCGTCCCCTGACCATGGCCGGCGAGCCTGGCCCCCAGGCCGAGCGCGTTGCCGCCATAGCGCAAAAGATCGCCGACGAGCTCGATCTTCCGCTGGAGTTTGAGGACGAGCGCCTGTCCTCGCAAGAGGCCAAGCGTATCCTGCGCGAGCAGGGACTCAACGAAAAGCAGATGAGGGGCAAGATCGACATGATCGCCGCCAGCCTGTTCTTGCAGACGTGGCTCGATCGCAAAAACGAGGAGGTTTCGCATGCCTAGCGCTTCCGATCCGCGCCAGCCGAATCGTACACGACAGTCTGTGTCGCGCCCTGCACCGTCCGGCCAACGTCCGGTGCAGCCGACCCAGCGCGCGGCCCAACCCGCCGCACGTCCGGCGCAGCCCTCCTCTCGCCCCGCGCAGCCCGCTCAGCGTCCGGGCCAGCAGCCTGTTCGTCGTCCTGCTCAGCAGTCCTCTGCCCATGCAGCCCAGCCTGCAGGCGGCGCCCGCTTTAAACAGCAGGCGCCCACCCAGCGCGCGCAGGTCCCTCAATCGCACGCGCATCACGTACGCGGCTCGCAGGGCGTGGCTCCGGCCTCGCGCTCGAGCTATAACACGCATGCTCGACGCGGTGCCCAAAAGAAAAGCTCGCCGGTGCCTATGATTATCGGCGTTGTGGTTGCGGTGATCGTTCTCGCTGCCATCGCCTTCTTCGTCGTACCGGCCGTCAAAGGCTTGTTTGGTGGGGGGGACGTGAGTGTCACCGCTGGCCAGCAGGTTACCGTTACGATTCCCGAGGGCGCCTCGGGCGACACGATCGCCTCGATTCTCTCCGAGAACCATATTGTCGAGAATCCCAAGGATTACTATGCGGCGGTCAAAAAGCTCAACGCGGACATGTCGCTTAAACCTGGCACGTACTCGTTCACGACGCTGATGGATGCGACTAAGGTCGTCCAGCAGCTCATGGAGGGCCCCAATGCCGGCTCCGATGCGCTGACAATCCCCGAGGGCCTGACGGTCGACCAGGTTGCCGACCGCGTGGCCCAGGCCTACGACAGTATCTCCAAAGAGGACTTCCTCAACCAGGCGAAGGCCAGCAATTATGTGAACGACTATGCGTTCCTGAAAGGCGCTGCGAACGATTCGCTCGAGGGCTTCCTGTTCCCTAAGACCTACTCGTTGGGCAAGGACCCAAGTGCCGATGATGTCATCCGAGCCATGCTCGATCAGTTCAACACCGAGTATAAATCGCTCGACTTTGCCGGTTGCGAGGCCAAGATCAAGGAGCGCTACGGCGTGGAGATGTCCGATTACGATATCATCAATCTCGCTTCCATCGTTGAGCGCGAGGGCCTCAACGCCGAGCAGCGCGCGCATGTCGCCTCGGTGTTTTACAACCGTCTTGCCGGCAAGCTCGACGGTCTGCGCTACCTCAATAGCGATGCGACCATGATGTATGTCACCGGCGGCGAGGTTACCGCCGACGACCTTCAGAGCGATAGTCCGTACAACACCTATAAGCATGAGGGGCTGCCGCCCACGCCCATCTGCTCTCCGTCGCTCGAGGCGCTCAAGGCCACCCTTGAGCCCACCGACTCCGATGACCTGTATTTCTACATTACGCAGGACGAGGAGTATTTCTCGCAGACCTACGAAGAGCACCAACAGTCTTGGAATTAAACATGAGGATTTTCAGCCCCAAACGATATGTTGCCTCGGTCGACCGCATCGACCTCGATACCCTGTGGGCCGATGGCAAGCGCGCCATTCTGCTCGATCGCGACAACACCCTGGTGCCGCGTGATACCGAGCAGGTACCCACTGCGGTCTCCGCTTGGCTCGAGGCCGCCCGTGCCAAGGGCTTTAAGCTGTGCATGGTGTCCAATAACTGGCATCGCGACCAGGTCATGGCGTCGGCGCGCGAGCTGGGGCTCGAGGCCATCAGCCATGCCATGAAGCCCGCCCCGTTTGCCCTGAAGGCGGGTCTTAAGCGCCTGGGGGCCACGGCTAACGAGGCCGTACTGATCGGCGATCAGCTTTACACGGACGTGTGGAGCGGTAACTTTGCCGGCGTTGACACTATTCTGGTTAAGCCGCAGGCAACCCAGGACCTGTTGTACACGCAGATCTTCCGTATCTTTGAGCGCCGGGCCCTGCGCGACCTTCCCTGCGAGGAATAGGTTTCGCCATGTCTCAGCACATCAAACACGGCTGCGACCATATCTTCTTTATCGGCTTTTTGGGTGCGGGCAAGTCGACGCTTGCGCGCAACGTGGGCACGATGTTCAAGCGTCGATTCATCGATACCGATCGTTTGGTTGTGCGTCGATGCGGCAAGTCGGTGACCGAGATATTTGAGACAGAGGGCGAGGATCGTTTTCGCGAACTCGAGACCTCGGCACTCCGTTCACTTCAAAGCGAGCGCAGCCTGCTGGTATCGTGCGGGGGTGGCATCGTCGAGACGCCGGTGAACATTGAGCTGATGCACGAGATGGGTACATGCGTGTACCTCGAAGGCGACTTCGAGGATTCGTTGCGCCAGATTCGCCGCTCCGATACCCGACCAGATTTCCGCTCGCCCGAGCATGCTGCGCGCCTGTTTGAACATCGCCGTCCGCTGTATCGCCAGGCCGCCGATATTACCCTTGATATCCGCAACAAGTCCTTCGAGGACGTTTCCTACCTTTGTGCCGAGATGCTTTTGGAGCGTGGGCTGCTATGATTCGCCGTCAACTTATCAATTTCCAAAACCGCAGTGTCGATGTCCGCGTCGGATTGGGCGCGTTCGAGGAGCTGTCGCGCATGTTTGCCTCGGCTGTGGGCAAACCCAAGCGGGCGATGGTGGTTTGGAACAGCGCCACACCCGAGCGTTTTGGCGAGGTTGTCGAGCATGCGCTGGTCGACGCCGGTTTTGCCGTGTCGCCGCTTGTCCTCGAGGTTTCGCCTGCCGGTGCTACGCTGGCCGATGCCGATACCGTTTTTGGCGCCCTGTCTGCCAACGGTGTTACCTGCGACGATCTGGTTGTCGCCGTTGGCGATGCCGCAACCTGCTCGGTTGTTTGCTGGTGTGCCAACCAGTGGTGTGGACGAACGGAGTGCGCGCTGCTGCCGACGACGTTCGACGCCATGCTCACGGTCGCGACGACCATGAAGCCGCTCGTCGCCTCGTCGGCGTATGCGCTTCCCGCTATCGCGTTCCGTCCCGAGCCGGGCTTGGTCGTGTGTGACCTCAACCTTGTTCGCGAGGCGGACCCCGAGGACCTCAAGCTCGGCTATGTGGTACTTGTTGGTACCATGCTTTCGAGCAGTAAGTCCCGCTGGAATCAGTTTACCGAGACCGTCCCCGAGATTCTCGCTGGCGAGGAAGTCGCGCTTGTCAATGCCGTTCAGTGGTCTCAGACTGCCCGCAAGGACGTACTGATGGCCACGAACCCGAGCGCCCGCCATGCGCTCGATTTTGGCAAGACGGGGGAGCGTACCCTGCGCGCCTGCTTTGGCGATGCCGCTTCGCAGGTCCCTGCCTACCAGCTGTTGTCCGAAGGTATGCGCTTTGAGGCGCGCCTAGCACATGATGCCTGCGACTTCGATATCGATTACGTCTTTGAGGTCGATGACTGCTTGGAGGACTTTGGCATCGAGGAGCTTGGCTTCGACCTGGAGCCCACCGCGTTTATTGAGGAGTTCCGCAAGCAGCAGTTCGCTCGCTCAAACCGCAGTATGCTGCCGCTGCCCGCGGCACTTGGCGCCATTCGTCTAACGAGCGTTGAGGACGAGGTTCTTGAGCGCCATGCTCATGCCTACTTGGCTTCTCGCAAAGAACTTCTCTAAGTTTTATTGACATCCATCGTCTTTCGTATCATGTTGAGGTGCGGGTTTTCAATCGGTTGCGGATCGCGTGCGAATCCGTCTTTCGATCGGGACCCGTCCCGCTTTTATGAGGACATCAAGAAAGGAATCTGCATGTCTGAGTTTGCTGCCGGTCCTGCCGGTCGTATCGAGCGTGTCCGTGCCCTGATGGCCGAGCGCGGCTACGACGCCATCGTCGTGCGCGACGAGGCCAATCTCCGTTGGCTCACGGGCGTGAAGGGCGTCTTCGACTACACCTTCGAGTTCCCGCATGCCGCGTTTATTACGGCCGACCAGTGCCTGTTCCACACCGACTCGCGCTATCTCAACAGCTTTGAGGAGAACACGCCCGCCGGCAGCCCTTGGGTCTACGACATGGACGAGGGCACCATCCCCGGCTGGGTCGCCGGCAAGATCGCGGCCAACAAGTGCCGTGTCTGCGCCGTCGAGGATGACATGCAGATTAACTTTTACCAGGGTATCCAGCGTGGTCTGGAGGACCGCTCCGTTGCCTGCATGCTGCCTCTGATGCATGACGACATCCGCAAGATGCGTGCCATCAAGGATGCCGAGGAGATCGAGCTCATGCGCCACGCGCAGTCGATCACCGATGCCGCCTTCCAGCACATGCTCGGCTTCATTAAGCCCGGTATGACCGAGAAGCAGGTTCGCAACGAGCTCGAGAACTTTATGTTCGCCAACGGCGCCGACAGCCTGGCCTTTGGCTCCATTGTCGCGAGCGGTCCCAACACCGCAAACCCGCATGCCGTCCCGAGCGACCGTGTGATCGAGAAGGGTGACTTTGTCCTCATGGATTACGGTGCGGGCTACTGCGACTACCGCTCCGACATGACGCGTACCGTCGTGATGGGCGAGCCCACCCAGGAGCAGCTCGACCTGTACGCGCTCGTGCGCCGCACCCACGAGGAGTGCGTCGCCGCCATCCATCCGGGCGTCGAGGGCAACGACATTTTCAAGCTTTCCAAGAAGATCATCGGCGATGCCGGCTATGGCGATTACTACAACCATGGTCTGGGCCACGGCGTGGGCATCGACATCCACGAGCTGCCTAACTTCAACCGCAGCAAGAATATCATCGAGGCCGGCTCGGTTATCACCATGGAGCCCGGCGTCTACCTGCCCGGCGTGGGCGGCGTGCGCCTGGAGGACTACGGCGTCGTCACCGAGAACGGCTACGAGCCCTTCACCAAGACCCCGCACGACCTGCATATTATCGATTGCTAAACCATCCATTTGGGTTTTTGGAGGCGGGGCGTCCGGAACGATTCGGGCGCCCCGCGTTCTCTTTTTATGCGCTCGCCGCAGCCGCCGTCTGCAAGTGTATAATTTCGCTCGTATGTAATTTGGACGCTTGTGCGTCTAGCCAATAACAAGAAAGGTCGCTATGCCTACTATCTCTACCGCCGACTTCAAGAACGGCCTCGGTCTCCGCATTAAGGACAAGGTCTACACCATCGTCGAGTTCCAGCACGTCAAGCCGGGCAAGGGCGGCGCTTTCGTGCGCTACAAGACCCGCGACATCAAGAGCGGCCGCGTCGTCGAGAACACCTGCAACGCCGGCACCAAGTTCGAGAGCGTCATGCTCACCACCCGTGAGTTCCAGTACCTCTACAACGACGGCGCCGACTACATCTTCATGGATAACGAGTCCTACGAGCAGGTTCCCGTTCCCGAGGATATGGTGGGCGAGAACGCCAAGTGGCTGCGCGAGAATGACACCTGCCAGCTGCTCTTCGCCGACGACGAGCTCATGGGCGTGACCCCGCCGATGTTCATCGAGACCACCATCGTCCAGACCGACCCGGGCTTCAAGGGCGATACCGTCCAGGGTTCCACCAAGCCGGCCACCATCGACACCGGCGCTGTCATCCAGGTCCCCATGTACCTCAACGAGGGCGAGGTCATTAAGGTTGACACCCGCGACGGCAAGTTCGTCTCCCGCGTCTAGCAACCAACTCTTCTAGGAGGACTCATGCCCCAGGAAATCAAGATTGACGGCATCGGCATTTCGCCCGATGTTCTGACCGCCATCGTCTCGCGCGCCGTCACGGATGTCGAGGGCATCGCCTCCGTGGGCGTCAAGGACCTTGCCACCAACCTTGTCTCTATGATGCTTTCGTCCAAGGCCCCGGCTTCCGAGCCGGCGGTCGAGGCCGAGGTCATCGGCGACAAGCTCGCGCTTACCGTGCGCGTCGTGGTGTTCTTTGGCTATCCGTTCAAGAAACTCGCCGAGGCCGTTCGCGCCGCCGTGGTTGCCGCCATCGACGCCCAGGTGGGCGTCGAGGTCGAGCGCGTTGACGTTTGCATCGACGGCCTCGTTTTCCCCAAGGAGTAACCTTTGAGCCTTAAGGTTTATCGCGGGCGTACGCTTGCCCGCAGTCAGGCGCTGCAGCTGCTGTTCCAGGCCGAGGCCACGGACAGCCCGCTCGAGCGCGTCCTCGAGGGCGATTTCCTGATCTCGAAGGGTCCCCTCGATCCCTACGCGCTGGAGCTGTGCCGCGGTGCCTACGAGCACATCGACCGCATCGACTGCGCCCTGCGCTCCGTCGCCAAGAACTGGGATCTTATGCGTATGCCCGGTGCCGACCGCAATCTGCTGCGTATCGCCGTCTATGAGATGCGCTTCCTCACCGACGAGGAGGTCTCGGACGCCATCGTGATCAACGAGGCAGTCGAGCTTGCCAAGGCCTATGGTACCGACCAGTCCGCGTCGTTTGTCAACGGCGTGCTAGGCAAGATCGCTCGTAGCGAGGAGCTGCCGGGCGAGGATCTCTATCAGGAGCTGCTGGCCGAGGACCGTGCCCGCGAGGAGGCCCAGGCTGCCGAGGCTGCCGCCAAGGTCGCCGCCGCTCAGGCTGCGGCCGGCGTTCTCGATGAGGACGCCGAGGTCGCCGAGGCCGAGACCGGTACCGTCGAGGAGTAGCCATGCCAGAGGGTTCCGTCCGCAACTTCGACGAGATCTCGGACCGTTTGGACCAGATTATCGCGACCGTTCGCTCTAAGGATACGTCCCTGGAGCGTTCGCTCGATCTGTTTGACGAGGCGATTGAGCTGGGCTCCCGTGCGGTCGATATGGTCGATAAGTTTGAGTTGACGCCTCGCGAGGCCGATAAGCTCGAGCAGGAATACGATGAGGATGCGGCAAACGAATCCCAGGATAGCCAGGCCGCGTCTCCGGATACGAATGGTTGATGGCATTCATGAAACGCGTGCGTCTCGATGACGAACTGATTTCACAGGGCATCTGCGCCGATCGCGCGGATGCCCTTCGCACTCTTATGGCCGGCTTGGTCTCGAGTGGCGGCGAGCGTTTGACCTCACCGGGCCTTAAGGTGACGCCGGGCCTGCCGTTGCACGTGAAGGGTCGTATTCCCTACGTTGGGCGCGGCGGGCTCAAGCTCGAGGGCGCGCTCGATGCGTTTTGTATCGATCTCACGGGCCTTGCCTGCCTCGATGTGGGATGCTCCACGGGCGGCTTTACCGATTGCCTGCTCAAGCGCGGCGCCGCCACAGTCGTTTCGGTCGATGTGGGTCGCGCTCAGTTTGATTGGTCGCTGCGCCAAGACGATCGCGTGACGCTCCATGAACGCACCAACGTGACGCAGCTGCCCGAGCTCGGCTACGGCGGCGCTATCGACCTGGCCGTGTGCGATGTGTCGTTTACGAGTATCGCAAATATCATCGACGCCGTGATGGCGTGCCTGAAGCCTTCGGGTTCGTTTTGCACGCTCGTAAAACCCCAGTTTGAGGCGCCGGCTGCGCTGGTGGGCGAGGGCGGTATCGTGACCGACCCAGCCGTCCGCCGTGATACGCTCGTGGCGGCGATTGGGCTCTTTGCCGCCAAGGGCCTGTTCCCGCGCGACGTGTGCGTGTCGCCCATCCATGGCGCCAAAGGAAACGTTGAGTTTTTCCTGTACGGCACGAGGTTTGCCCCCGGCGAACGCACCGACGATGAGCTGCATTCCCAGGTATCGGTTTTGAGCGAGAAAGCTGCAACGCTATGAAGGTCTTTCTGGTTCCCAATTTCTACAAGCAAGAGGCGGTTGAGAGCGGCCTGATGCTCGAGCTTTGGCTTTCGCGCCAGGGCTACGAGGTCGCATGGGCTGCCGACCAGCGTTCCAAGATCCAGAGCGCGCCCGATGTTGACGATGCCGACTTGGTTATTACGCTCGGCGGCGACGGCACGCTGCTGCGTGCCGCCCGCATTCTCAACTACCGCGAGATTCCCATTTTGGGTCTTTCCTATGGTCATTTGGGTTTTTTGACGGCCGCGAGCCCCGAGGAGCGCGACATTTTGCAAGTCGTGAGCGATGCCCTGTCCGGCGAGCTCCATGTGAGCCGCCGTGCCACCATCGCCGCCGATATCGTCTCGGTGCGCGAAGACGGCACGAAGGATGTCGTGCGCACGTTTGCCCTCAACGATATGGCGCTTACGCGCGGGCCCCTGTCCGATATGGTCGAATTTGACATCACGGTGTCCGGCCATCATATCGACCGCCTGCGCGGTGACGGCGTCGTCGTTTCGACGGCGACCGGCTCCACCGGCTACGCGCTTTCCGCCGGCGGCCCCATTGTCAGCCCCGATTACACGGGCATGGTCTGTGTGCCCATCGCTCCGCATACCATTCAGGCTCGCGCCTTTTTGACTTCGCCGAGCGATGTCGTGGAGATTTTTATGTCCGATGACCGCCCGAGCGTTCCGGCGATCGCCATCGATGGACAGTTTATTACCTGCGATGGCACGGTCGAGAGCGTGGCTGTGCGCCGTGGTCCCGGCGATGTGCTGCTGCTGGATTACGGCCCCGAGAGCTTCTATAACTCGGTGAGCCGCGTGTTCTACGGAGTGCGCCATGATCGATGAGCTGCAGGTTTCCAACATTGCACTCATTCGCGAGGCGACGTTGGTTCCGAGCACGGGTCTAACGGTTCTGACTGGAGAAACCGGCGCCGGTAAGACCGCGCTGCTCTCGGCACTCAAGCTCATTTTGGGCGAGCGCGCGGATTCGTCGACGGTGCGCGAGGGCGAGGCACTTGCCAGCGTCGAGGCGCGCCTGTTTGATGGCCCGCATGACACGGAGGGCGTCACCGTGCAGCGCAGCCTTTCTGCCGAGGGCCGCAGCCGCGTAAAAATTGACGGCCGCATCGCCAGCGTGCGCGAACTTTCGGAGCGCGTCGGCGTGATGATGGATCTTTGCGGTCAGCACGAGCACCAGCGCCTGCTCGACCCGGCGCATCATGTTGCCATGGTCGATGCCTGGGCAGGGCGCCCGGCACTCGAGGCGCTCGAGCACTACCGTGCTTGCTTTAAGGCATCGCGTGCGGCTGCCAAGGAGCTTCGCCGTGTGGAGGAAGCCTCACGCGCGCAGGGGAGTCGCGTCGAGGAGGCGCGCTTCGCCCTGGAGCGCATCGCCGAGGTCGACCCCAAGCCGGGTGAGTATGAGGAGCTCGAGGAGCTGCTGCCGCGCTCCGAGCATGCCGAGGTGTTGGTGGCCACGGCCAACGATGCCCATGCGATGCTTGCTGCCGAAGGGGGAGCACTCGATGCCGTGAACAGTGCCGTGGCGGAGCTCTCCCGTATGGCTGCCGTCGATCGCAAGCTGGGTGATATCGCCGATGCGCTTTCGGATGCCTGTATCTCGCTTGAGGATTGTGCCAACGAGCTGCGCACCTATCGCGATGGGGTCGCCTTCGATCCGCGCGAGCTGGCTCGTATGCGCGAGCGCTATTCCGATCTTAAGGCCCTACTGCGTCAGTGGGGGCCCACCATGGACGATGTCTTTGCCATGCGCGACCGCTCACAAGAGCTGTTGTCGCTGGTCGATGATGGTGATGAGCGGATCAAGAAGGCTCGCGAGGCGCTCGGGTGTGCCGAACGCGAGCTTTTTGCTGCTGCCAAGGCGCTTAAACGCGTGCGGAATACCGCAGCCCCTCGCTTTTGCCACGAGGTTGGCCGTCAGATGGCGCGCCTGGAGATGGGCGACGCCGAGCTCGTTTGGGAGTCGCGCGATCTTCCGCGTGCCGAATGGACGCTGGCGGGGCCTTCGAGCTATGAGCTTTTGTATCGCAGTGGTGCCGGATTGACGCCGCGCCCCCTGCGCCGCATTGCGTCGGGCGGCGAGCTGAGCCGCGTCATGCTGGCGAGCAAGGTCGTTCTCGGTAACGCGGACGGCGTGGATACGCTGGTGTTCGACGAGGTCGATGCCGGTGTCGGCGGCTCTACAGCACGTGCCCTCGCGAGCGTGCTGGCAGATCTCGCCGCTACGCATCAGGTGATTGTCGTAACTCACCTGGCGCAGGTCGCCGTCATGGCCGACAAACACTACGTGGTGAGCAAAGAGCCCGGCGACGTTCCCCAGACTCATCTGGATGAGGTGGCCGGGGACGCCCGCATCGCAGAGATCGCCCGCATGCTGAGCGGCGATCAATCGGAGGCAAGCCTGGCACACGCCAAGCAGATGCTGGAAGAGGCTCGAGGCTAGAACGAGCCGACAGTGTTGGCGGGGACAAAATATCAGCAATTGTTGCACCGCCACTTGCTTGTCTGGCCCGACCGTCAAAAACTATGCCGGTTTACTACGATGAATCGGCGTAGCTCGAGCACAGCTAAAATTGTAAAAAGAAAACCGCAGGTAGAACCCCTGCGGTTTTCTTTTAAAACACGATGTGGTCGCATATTCCGATTTCATCGTAGTAAACCGGCATAGTTTTATCGGAACGGTACATAACGTCCCCTGATAAAACCTACTCCACGACCTTATCCGGCTGGATGAGCTCCTCGTAGTAGCTGATATGCTCGCGGGCGTCTTCAATCTCGGGCAGCAGGAAGTTGTAGATAACCTCGATGATCATCGTGGCACTCATCTTGGAGAACGCAAAGTCGCCCGTGGTGAGCAGTGCCTCGTGGTTCACAGTATTAAAGGTGTAGTCGGCCAGGCGAGCAAGCGGGGACTTGCTGTCGCTGCTGATGACGACAACGGTGGCGCCACAGCCGCGAGCCGCTTTTGCCATGCGATTCAGTCGACGCGACTTGCCGGAGTTCGAGATCAGCACGATGACATCTCCGGGGCGCAGCGTAAGCGCAAAACCAATCGAGGTCTCGCTGATGGTGCTTGCCATACAGCGAAGGCCCAGCTGCGAAAACTTAAACGTCGCGTCGAGCGCGACGGCGTTGGTGTTGCCTACGGCTGCAAACTCGATAGCCCCTGCGTTCTTAAACGCGTGAACGACGGCTGTCAGCGTGTCGTGATCAATGCCATCGATAGTCGCATTGAGTTCGCTGACCTTGGCAGCGAGAATATTCTTGAGGCTCTGCTCCATATTGTCGAGCGAGACCTCGTCGGTGAGGCCTTCATTGCGCTGGCTTTCCAGATCGCGCGCTAGTGAAAACTGGAAACTGCGAAAACTGCCAAAACCCAGTTTGCGGCAGAAGCGCGAGACGGTTGCTTCGGAGGTTGCAGCGGCGCGCGAAAGCTGAGCGGCTGTCAGACGCGGGGCCTCGGACTGGTGCTCTAGGATATAGTCGACAATGCGCTGCTCGGACTCGCTGTACCCCCTGTGCATACTAATAAGGGAGAGTGCGCTCTTGCTGCTATCGGACATGGGATGGCTCCTGGCTGGCATGAAAATCGGACTTGTTTTGTAATGTCGTAGTATACGGGCATTTTCAATTACAAGATACACCTTGCCGTTTCAATAGTTGATGGTAAACTTTCATCGACCGTTTACGGTAATGAAAGAACCTTTCACCGGAGAAATGAGCTGTATTGCTTCTCATATAAGCGGTGGGTTGGTATCTTTCAGGTGTGGAAAAACGCGTATCTAAGCGCGTGTAGGGGAGCGCCCGCGGGCGCTGTACTCAAGAAGGAGGGACACATGGCTAAGTTTGACATCATCGCAGCCACCGGTTGCCCGACCGGCATCGCGCACACCTTCATGGCGAAGGAGGCGCTGGAGAAGGCAGCTGCCGAGCGCGGTCTGACCATTAAGGTCGAGACCCATGGCCAGGTCGGTGTCGAGAACGAGCTCACCAAGAGTGAGATCGCTGGTGCCAAGGCCGTCGTCGTCGCAGCCGACAAGGATGTCCAGGCGGAGCGTTTCGCCGGTAAGCCCATGGTTTCCGTTGGTGTTTCCAAGGCCCTGTCCGTCGAGGCTGCCGGCAAGCTGATTGACCGCGCTCTCGCCGCCAAGGGCGACGACACGGTTGCGGCTGGGGCCGAGGCCGGGGGGGGGGGGGGGTGCCGATGGA
>OBXZ01000112.1_pt1 | contig 111713 bp, 84 predicted proteins | sample 1538171 | NCBI WGS metagenome assembly OBXZ01 (sample SAMEA2580161, study PRJEB22360) | human gut metagenome | biome: human gut; feature: human-associated habitat; material: faeces | place: Denmark | collected 2008/2010
CAAGTATAAAACCCGAATCCTGAAGTTTTCTATTTACACAAAATTGTGGACAGTGCCTTTCACACCATGCAATATCTTCATTTAGGTTTTCCATATTCCACATGTTCTTCAGCCACAATAGGCAAAGTAGTTTCCTCAACATCATAAACTTTAGACGGTTTCTGTCTAAAACGTTCCAAATAAGAATGATTAATCCAATACTCCACCTCCAGAAGCGTTTTCTCTCTAACCGCAGATTTCAGTTGACATTCCCACACGATCATGACTTTCCATCCCATTTTCTTTAAAGTTTCTTTATTGCGTTCATCACGTTGCTTATTCCGTTCTATTTTTTTTCTCCAAAAATCAACGTTAGAATGAGGAATATGTCCATCGATTTCATGCCCATGCCAAAAACATCCATGAATAAATATCGCAATACCATATTTGCGCAACACAATATCAGGTGTGCCTGGCAATCCCTTTACGTTCTTACGGTAACGGTATCCACGAGAATATAAGTAACGACGAACGATCCATTCAGGTTTAGTATCCTTACTCCTGATTTTTGACATAACATTGGAACGTTTCTTTTTATCCCAGATATCCATTATATCTCCTTCTATTTACAAATACAAATATAACTATTTTCATAAACTTTCGGAAAATTATTTCTTCCTAATACAATTCTTTCCCCTCTTTTGTAAGTTTTTCCATTTTTCTTGAAAAAACTTACAAAAGATCCAAAGACAATCTTGAATTTTTAAGAGTGTTGAGGATTCCAATTGTGAGGTAAGAATTCAGTTCTACGAATTCCTCGCCATAATCCTTGTCACAAGTCCCAATCAAGAAGAAGAAAAAATCAAAGCAAGAATCTTCTGAAAAATCCCTGCTCATTCGTTCTACCACCTTTACTTCTTAAATTAGGGTAATTTTCCCATATTCGCACTTTCTCGAACAGTTTGTTGGAAAATTCCTTTCTTTCCTTCATACATATTATAAACCGAATATCCAGCACTATAGCGCACAGAAACAGCCCCATAAGTTATAACTTAGTATTGTAATCCACTAATACCTTTACCACATTTCTTGCAAGATAGAAAATCCGAATAGAGTACTAATTTAGTTTTTTTTCAAAACTCCTTGTAATACAGATGTAAAAAAAGATAATACCTCCCTTAATTTCCTCCAGAATTACAGAAACATACCCACTCATACTAAACGCAAAGGTGTATTCAACAAATATCAACATTAACCCGAAAAGTTCAACCCCAATCTGTTTTCCGACCTTTGTATTCGAAAATTAGAAAAAAAGAAAAGATTATGAAGAAGATTGTTGTCCTATTAAGCGTCATGTTTTTCATGGTAGCATACGAAAAAGGAAATGAAGAAATGCCCCCAATTCCCTAACTATTTTTTTATCACATGAAGCCAAATAGACTTTATATAATTACAGCACATTGCCTGCAAATGGTTGGAAGGATTTCACAAACAAAATAACAGCATCTTAACAATTCTCTAATTTTTCGATTATAATCGAAAACAGTTCGCTTAACGTAGACTTTTCCGATTATAATCGAAAATTTCATTGTATCAGATTATACATTAAATCTCCCCATTCACCCCTAATCCGAACAAGGCAAAATCGCCCAAGCAAGGATCATCCGGGAAGACCTCAGCCAATGCTGCCGTTATCTGACGGGCATTTTTCAAAGAAAAAGTTTCCGTATCCGTCAACTTGAAATAATGTGCTACCCGGCATACATGTGTATCTAAAGGAACAATCAAATCTCTGCGATCAAAACTTTCCCAAATCCCCAAATCGACTTCCGAGTCCCGACGAATCATCCAACGCAAAAACATATTCAGTTTCTTTTGAGGGCTTTTGGCAGAGACTTCAAGAAATGCACATAGCTTTTCCATCGGTATTCCGGGGTATGTCTTCAAGGCTTCTTCCAAACTTTCAAACTGTGTATAAGCAATGTATAATCGCTGGAAATATCCATAGAAATCAGCATGTGACAGCATCCGATAAAAACTACCGGTTGCTCCCGATGGGAAATCTCTCTCCCATTGACGGGACAGTACATACTGATAAGGCGAATCTCCCATTAGCCCGTGCAATTCGTCCGCCTTCTTCAATATCTGTTTGCGATTGCCAAAACTCATAATTGCCGTCAGCAAACCGCTGACTTCGATATCCTGTTTCAGCGTATAACGATGGGGAAACTGCACCGGATCGCTTTGTATAAAGTCTGCGCGATGATAAATCTCCGCACACATTAAAAGTTTATTCTTTATATCTTCAGTCATTTTGAGAAAGTATCAAGTATTGAAAGCACAAAAGTACATATTCTAGTTGGATTTCCTCTTTAAGTAAATGACGGATTGTATCCCTAATAAAATAACAAACAAATATTCTGCCGTCATATACACAGTCAGAGAAGCATGAAAACATTCACTTAACAGATACAGATAAATCAAATATACAAGAATGGTGATTAACTGGAAGATAAAGGCGAGCTTCGTCTTTCCTGTACCGGTAACAGCATTGATATAAACATATCCGGGCAGTGCAAAAGCATAATTCAACAGCATAACTATAAAAGGATAGAAAGCTAGTCTCACCAGATTATCGTTATTCGTATAAAATCCGATAACCCATTGGTTACCCCAAAGAGCCATAACTATCAATGGAACCCCCACGGCATAACCCAACCTAAGAACCTTATGGCAAACGGGAAAAAGTTCCTTCCCCTGCCCCGCCCCAATTAGATTGCTGACTAATGAACCAGTAGTGGATGCAAAAGAGTTGACAATCACAAAAAAGACGGTAGAAACACTACGAGTAATATTGGAAATAGCAAGCTCTGTCCTTCCCAGATGCTCGATAGCAACGAAGAACAGAAACCAGGGAGCAACGCTGACAAAAGAGTGAAGCATACTCCATACAGATATCCTCAACAACTTTATTAACACTTTCCCATCATAAACGACCTTCAGCCCATATTTCACTTTATCTACCCTCACCCACATATATAATAGGAGTACGATAAAAGCTCCGAACTCTGCCAAAGAAGAAGCCATCGCCGCCCCGGATATACCCAGATTCAGTTTGAATATCAGCAGATAGTTAAAAGGAATATTGATACAGATAGCCATGATAGCTGCCACGGACAATGCTTTGGTCGTTGTTATCCCTACCAGAAAAGACCGGAAAGCTAAAAAAGGAAATGAGAATAACAAACCGAAGCTACGCCAATCCAGATAATGAATCACTGCCTGATAAATTTCATCCGAAGTTATCAACCGGCGCAGGATCAAGGGAGAAGCCAAATGGAGCAATAGGCAAAGAATGACTGCCATCCCCGACAGGAAATATAATCCCTGAAAAAATGTACGTCCCGTCTCTTTATAATGTTGTTCCCCATTTCTCCGGGCAATCATCACCTGCAGCCCGATGCTAAATCCGAAGCCCAGCATATAAACAGCTAAATAATAGATTCCGGCAAGCGCAGAAGCTCCCAGTTCGACTTCTCCCACATGCCCCAGGAAAATAGCGTCGGTAATATTGATTAATTGTTCCATCAGAATGCTCATCATCACAGGAAAGTTGATGAGCCATATTTGCTTATATGTATAATTCATTGCTCAACTTAAAAATAACACGATACGGTATACCACATCATAGCAGCACACAGTTCCGTAAATTTATAAAAATGGATATAAAACTCTTTGGCAGGCGAGTAGTTGCCTGTCGGATAGCTGAATAGCCCTGTTAGAAATGATGCTATTCGTTGAGCGTAGCTATATGCAGAGTTTTATAAATGGATGAATATTGCTGGTTTATCAATCAATTACGCAACAAAGATAAGAAATCTTATTTTCATATCCCAATGTGGTATGGTATTAGCAGATTACTTATAGTAAAGAAATGTATTAAAAACATTGATTGCAACATTAACAGATTGATTTATACAGATATACCATATTCTAAAGCTAAGGAATGATTCTTAAATATCTTTCTCTTTTGAAAAAAGGCATATCATTTTGAAAAGAGTAGTAACCAATAAATAACCAGATAACAATGAAAGTTTGTAAATTCGAGAAAATTAAAGATGAGGATGAAATGAAGCAAGTAATCAATTGTATTCAGAAAGAACATCCTTATGTAGCTATAGTCCCTATATTGGCACAATTACAGGAGTGGTTACAGGCTATTTCCATCAGTTGGTTTCACGAAGAAGATGAAGTTTCTCATACCACAGTCAATGCCATCGAAGCATATTGCTGTACCCTTGCCAATCATCTCATTACAGATTCGCACTTAAATCAGGAAATTAAAAACCGGATTCTGGAGTGTATAAAGAAAATACATATACTTGTAGAAGACAAAGCAGATTTACTGATTGATAAAATGATAAAAGCGGAAATATACGGATTATCCAGCGATTTATTCACTTATTGCTTACGTCAACAGGGTCTTCGTGCCCAAACATTAGATACCGGCAAACTTATACAGATCAACCTGGAAAGAAAGCCGGATATCCCATATATTCAGGAATCTATCCAACAATACATTGACGAGAACCGGAATGTGGATATTTTTATCGCCCCACTTTCCATTTGCAGGAATGTGTATGGTGAAATAGACTTCATGAGCGAACAACGCAATGATTACTATGCAACAGTGCTTGCCACCCTATTCAAAGCGGACGAAATACTGTTATCCACCCCTATCAATCATATCTACGCAAATCGGAATTGTCTGCGAGAACAACATTCACTAACCTACATAGAAGCCGAACAACTGATTAACAGCGGAGTACACCTGCTCTACGCAGATTGTATCACCCTTGCGGCACGCTCTAATATAGTTATCCGCCTAACCGATACACACGATCTGTCAACAGAACGACTCTATATATCTTCCCATGACACAGGCAACAGCGTCAAGGCCATCCTCTCACAGGATTCGGCTACTTTTGTGCGTTTTACCTCATTGAATGTATTGCCCGGATATTTGTTTATGGGTAAGATATTGGAAGTTATCAACAAATATCAAATCAATGTCATCTCAATGGCCTCATCCAATGTATCCATCTCGATGATGCTGACAGCCAGCCGGGACACCCTGCGAATCATTCAAAGGGAACTACATAAATATGCCGAAATGGTTATGGACGAAAATATGTCTATAATACATATCATCGGCTCCCTTCATTGGGAACGCACACAAGTAGAAAGTCATATTATGGATACTATCAAAGATATCCCCGTATCTCTCATTTCTTATGGAGGAAGCGATCATTGTTTCACACTATCTGTACATACCACAGATAAAAACAGACTGATTAGTTCGCTATCCAGACAATTTTTCGAGAGCCAGTATGCAGCCTGATCCAAAGCAAAAACGCTTTCCAACATATCTTTCGTGTCCAGAATATGTATCCTTATCCGGCTTTATATCTTATATTCCTCTATCTTTCGATACAGGGTAGTAAGTCCAATTTTCAGCAAACGGGCAGTTTCCGTTTTATTTCCCTTAGTGTATTCCAAAACACGGGCAATATGTCTTCGTTCCATTGCCGCCAGTTCAAAGCCCTCCGCACTATCGTCCGAACATTCGTAATGAGTATTTTGAATTTCCAAAGGTAAATCGCAAATATCCAACCGCCCACCTTCGCAGACAATCAGGCTACGCTCGATAACATTTCGCAATTCGCGGATATTTCCTTTCCAAGACTGTTTCTCCAAAGCCTCCAGAAAAGCGGGAGTCATCTCACTAATGGAATACGAAAGTTTCTCGGAAAAGCTCTTGGCAAAAGCTGCTGCAAGAATACTGATATCCCCTGCCCGCTCACGAAGTGCAGGGAGATGCACCTGAAATACAGAAAGACGATAGAACAAATCTTCACGAAAACATCCCTCTTTGATTTCTTCCTGCAGGTTGCGGTTCGTTGCAGCAATGATACGCACATTCACCCTGGTAGGCTTTGTGTCACCTATTTTTATATACTCGCCGGTTTCAAGAATACGCAGTAACTTGGCTTGCAGTTCAAAAGCCATTTCCCCTATTTCATCCAGAAAAATCGTTCCGTTATGAGCTTCCTCAAAAAGCCCTTTCTTATCTTTCAAAGCACCGGTAAATGAGCCCGCCTTGTGCCCGAACATCTCACTCTCTAATAATTCCTTACTAAAAGAGGAGCAGTTGACCGCTACGAAATTCTGTTTACTCCGCTTACTATTATAATGGATAGCCTGAGCAAAAACCTCTTTTCCTGTCCCGGTCTCTCCGGTAAGTAATACCGGAACATCCGTGACAGACACCTTCTGTGCCAAAGAGATAGCCTCTTTCAGCACTTTCGATTCTCCTAAAATAGAATCGAACGAATACATCTGCCCGACTTTCTTCTCCAGTTTTTCCAACCGGACATTCATTCTTGCTTTCTCCGCAGCACGACTAATCAAAGGAATGATCTTATTATTATCATCTCCCTTCGTTATATAATCGAATGCACCATTCTTGATCGCCTGCACCCCGTCAGGAATATTGCCATGTGCGGTGAGAAGAATCACTTCCACATTAGGAGCCTGCTTCTTGATATTCAGCACTAAGTCCACCCCATTCCCATCAGGAAGAAAAACATCACACAGAACCACATCGGGCGATTGGACTTCAAGTTGTTTGACAGCAGCTTTACAATCGCCAGCCTGACATACTTCGTACCCTTCAAGTTCCAGCATACGTGCCAAAAGGCTACGAATCTGGATTTCATCGTCAACAATAAGAATCTTACTCATACAATTTACTTACATTTAATGGAAGAATAAAAAACAGGGTGTGCAAATATAACTTTTTTCAATGAGTCTATGAACATTTCTTATATATAGTTCGTTATTTCCATAGGAAACTATTTACACTATAAAATTATGAAGATTATCATTATCGGAGGCGTTGCAGGAGGAGCTACCACTGCTGCCCGAATCAGACGAGTAGACGAGACAGCAGAAATTATCCTTTTGGAAAAAGGAAAGCATATATCGTACGCCAATTGCGGGCTGCCTTATTATATAGGAGGAGTGATTGAAGAACGGGAAAAATTATTTGTACAGACTCCCGAAGCATTCTCGACACGCTTCCGTGTTGATGTCCGCACGGAAAACGAAGTGATTTTTATTGACCGGAAGAAAAAGACAGTCACCGTACGTCAGAGTAGCGAGGATACGTATGAAGAGAGCTACGACAAACTGCTGATATCAACCGGAGCTTCTCCCGTACGGCCGCCATTACCGGGAATCGACCTTCCGGGTATTTTCACGCTAAGAAATGTCACAGATACAGACCGTATCAAAGAATATATCAACAGCCATTCTCCCCGAAAAGCGGTAGTGGTAGGAGCCGGATTTATCGGTCTCGAAATGGCCGAGAACCTGCACGCACAAGGGGCGAAAGTCTCGATTGTGGAAATGGGGAATCAGGTAATGGCTCCTATCGACTTCTCGATGGCTTCGCTCGTGCATCAACACCTGATGGACAAAGGAGTGAACCTGTATTTGGAACAAGCCGTAGCTTCTTTCGAACGGGAAGGGAAAGGACTGAAGGTTACTTTCAAGAACGGACAGTCGATTTCTGCCGATATTGTCATTCTATCTATCGGAGTACGGCCGGAAACCAGTCTGGCCCGGGCTGCCGAGCTAACGATCGGCCCTGCCGGCGGTATTGCCGTGAACGACTATTTACAGACATCCGACGAAGCCATTTATGCTATCGGTGACGCTATCGAATATCGCCATCCAATCACCGGAAAGCCCTGGCTCAACTACCTTGCAGGCCCTGCCAACCGTCAAGGACGCATCGTTGCAGACAATATACTGGGAGCTAAAATTCCATACGAAGGTTCCATCGGCACTTCCATCGCCAAAGTCTTTGATATGACGGTGGCTTCCACCGGCTTGCCCGGCAAACGGCTACGCTTGGAAGGTATCGATTATATGTCGTCTACCATTCATCCCGCTTCTCATGCCGGATACTACCCGGACGCTATGCCGATGAGTATAAAGATTACGTTCGACAAACAAACGGGACGGCTGTACGGAGGACAGATTGTCGGCTATGACGGAGTGGACAAGCGAATTGACGGGCTTGCGCTTGTCATCAAACATCAAGGTACGGTATACGACCTGATGAAAGTAGAACAGGCATACGCTCCTCCATTCTCCTCCGCCAAAGATCCTGTAGCAATAGCCGGATATGTAGCGGAAGATATGATTACGGGTAAAACGAATCCTGTCTACTGGAGGGAGCTGAGAGACATCGAGATGGAGAATAAATTCTTACTGGATGTCCGTACACAGGACGAGTTTGCATTAGGATCATTACCGGGAGCGGTCAATATCCCGTTGGATGAACTCCGGGACCGGATGTCGGAATTGCCGAAAGACCGTATGATTTATACGTTCTGCGCCGTCGGCCTGCGCGGTTATCTCGCTTACCGGATATTGACGCAACACGGATTTGACAAAGTACGTAACCTTTCAGGCGGATTGAAGACTTACCGTGCAGCCACAGCCCCCATCGTTATACACCAGGAGAATGAAGACCAAACAGACGAATCCCCTTCACCGCAAGAGAAGACACTTTCGAGCGAACCGTCAGCCGCACCGGCAATTCCCGTAGCAGCTGCAAAAACAATCCGTGTGGATGCGTGCGGGCTGCAATGTCCCGGTCCAATACTGAAAATGAAAAAGACGATGGACGGACTGGCTTCCGGCGAGCGGGTAGAGATTACGGCTACCGATCCGGGATTCCCGCGTGATGCTGCCGCATGGTGCAGCTCGACCGGCAATCAGCTCATTTCCAAAGAGGCATCCGGAGGAAAATCTGTTGTTATTATAGAAAAAGGAGAACCAAAAGCGTGCAATATTGTTACTTCTTGTGAGGGCAAAGGAAAAACTTTTATCATGTTCAGTGATGATTTAGATAAAGCTTTAGCTACCTTTGTACTTGCCAACGGTGCGGCAGCCACAGGACAGAAAGTTACAATCTTATTCACTTTCTGGGGATTGAACGTTATCAAGAAACTGCATAAGCCGGAAACCGAGAAAGATATTTTTGGAAAAATGTTTGGCATGATGTTGCCTTCCAGCTCGAAGAAACTGAAACTTTCAAAGATGAGCATGGGAGGAATAGGCGGAAAAATGATGCGGTATATCATGAATAAGAAAGGTATTGATTCTTTGGAATCACTGCGCCAACAAGCTCTGGAGAACGGGGTGGAATTTATTGCCTGCCAGATGTCGATGGATGTGATGGGAGTGAAACAAGAAGAACTTCTGGACGAAGTGACTATCGGCGGTGTAGCGACTTATATGGAACGGGCCGACAATGCCAACGTTAATCTGTTTATTTAACGGAACGAAATAATAAATATATGCAATGAGAAATATGAAAACAATATGTGCCATACGCGATGTATTCAGAGCTATGACCAATTTTGAGGCTAGCTTTGAGCAAGTCTACCAGATAACGCTGAACGAGGCCATGATTTTGTGCGCTCTCAAGTGCTCTTCGGAAAGAATGACGGCAACAAACCTGTCGAAACAAACAGATTTGAGCCCTTCCCATACATCAAAAATGCTCCGGATACTGGAAGAAAAAGGACTGATCGTCAGAACTTTGGGAAGCGAGGACCGGCGGCAAATGTACTTTACCCTGTCTGCTGCAGGAAGAGAACGGGTTTGTGACATGGAAATACAGAAGGTGGAAATCCCCGAATTACTGAAACCTCTGTTCAAAGACGCAGAATCTTAAACGGTTCTCTGCAAAACTATAAAGAGAGTTCAAAACGCGGATTAACATGAATTAATCCGCGTTTTATTATTCATTATGACACACTCTCTTCTTTATTACAGACACAGAAAGAAAAATGTTAATTTTCCGGCAAAATAATTCTTCGTGCGAACCTTTTTATTTCTTTGTTGTTGTTTGTAACAAAAGCCCCAAGGTACCAGGGCCTGATTTTTATATAACCTAAACATTATAAAGATATGAAGAAATTAATTCCTATTTTATTGGCGGTCTTTGCACTCGCATCCTGCGAAAAAGACCCGGACATGGGTAAGCTGGATAACAACTATCTGGTATACACTAACTACGACAAGAAAGCTGACTTCAAAGTTCCTACATTCTATCTGGCAGATCAAATTCTGGTAATCAACGACAGTAAAGAACCGGAATATCTCGAAGGAGAAGGCGCTGAACAAATTCTGGCTGCTTACACGGAAAACATGGAAGCCAGAGGCTATACAGCCGCTGATACCAAAGAAAATGCTGATCTTGGTATCCAAGTAAGCTACATCGAAAGTACTTATTATTTCACCAGCTACAATCAGCCCGAATGGTGGTGGGGCTATCCCGGCTATTGGGGACCCGGTTACTGGGGCGGAAACTGGGGTGGCGGATGGTACTATCCGTACGCTGTGACTTACAGTTATAGCACCAACTCATTCCTGACGGAAATGGTGGACTTGAACGCCGACCAAGGTGAAAAAGCCAAACTCCCTGTTGTATGGACCAGTTATCTGACCGGATTTGAAACAGGTTCGAGCGCTGTCAACCGTACTCTTGCAGTGGAAGCTGTCAATCAGTCATTCACTCAGTCACCTTATCTTACTAACAAATAAACAACTACAACTGTTATGAAAACAAGAAAAAATATATACTTCAAGGTAGTAGCCTTGGCGGCTATTGCCATCGCCTTCGCCATGCCGGCTAAGGCACAGCTATCAGACAACGGATATGCTAATATCGACTGGCAGTTTAATGTTCCCCTCGGCAATCATTTTGCCGACAAGTCCAGTGGTTGGGGTATGAACTTTGAAGGTGGTTATTTCGTGACTCCTAATATCGGTTTAGGTCTTTTCCTAAACTACCATACGAACCACGAATATGTAGGCCGTGAAACCTTCCAACTGGGAGCCGGTGAGGTAACTACCGACCAGCAACACACCATGTTCCAATTGCCTTTCGGTGCTGCTGCCCGTTACCAATGGAATCGCGGTGGATCCGTACAACCATACGTCAGCGCTAAACTAGGTGCCGAGTATGCTAAAATCCGTTCCAACTTCAATATGCTCGAAGCAAGAGAAAACAGTTGGGGCTTCTACGCTTCTCCTGAAATCGGTATCAACGTATTTCCTTGGGTATACGGACCGGGACTACACTTCGCTCTCTACTACAGCTATGGTACCAACAAGGCTGATGTACTGCATTACAGTGTAGACGGACTGAACAACTTCGGTTTCCGACTGGGTGTATCATTCTAAGGCTAAACTCTATCAGAATTACGTTAATAAAAAGAATGCCTCTCTGCTTCCACGAGCAGAGGGGCATTCCATTTTATAGCTTGCCGGAAAAGGAGGGATTACTTTTTCTTCATCGCATCATAAATCGCTTCCTGTATCCTTTCACGAATGTGCAATTGATTCAATTTACGGTTGGTCGCGTCCGGATAAACCCGGTTACTCAAAAAGACATAGACCAACTCATTCACAGGGTCCACCCAAGCACAGGTCCCGGTAAACCCAGTATGACCATACACTTCGGCAGGCACACCGGGAGCACAGTTCCCTTTCTTCGAATCAGTCATATCCGGTTTGTCGAATCCCAAACCGCGTCGGCTTATCTTTGAAACTTCTGTAGTAAACAGTTGACAGGTTTCCTTACTCAGATAACGCTGCCCGTCCAACTCCCCTCTATTCAATAACATCTGATAGATACGGGCAACCTCACGGGCTGTGGAAAAAAGTCCGGCATTCCCACCCAATCCACCAAAGAAAGCAGAAGCCTCATCATGAACAAAGCCTTGCAAAGTCTCTTTTCGCAAGAAACGATCTTTATTGGAAGGCACAATCTCCGATTTGGCAAAGCGGCGCAAAGGCAAATAACCCGTGCGCTCCAACCCCATCGGTCCGTAAAATTCACGTTGCAGATAGGCTTCCATCGGCATTTCCGCCAACTGTTCCACCAGCATTCCCAACAGAATAAATCCGATGTCACTATATACATAGCGTTTCTGTCTCAATGGAGTTTCCGCAATTTTCTCTTCTATCACTTTCCTGAATGAACGGTTCAGCCATATACTATCACAGATTTGAACGGTATAATCCCCGGTCCCGACAGACGAGATATATTCTTTTTTAAACTTAAAATCCGGATTCGCCCATGTAGTCGTACCAATCCGTAACAGATGTTTCGCATCCCTACGCGCACTGAATAATCGTCCGTCGTAACTATCCTTGTCTATCACTTCCTGATAGAACGGTATCCAAGATGGCAAACCGGACTGGTGAAGCAGGATTTCCTGAATAGTGATATCTTTCTTGTCTGTACGTTGCAGGAACGGTAAATAATCCGAAATCTTATCGGTAAGGCTGAAACGTCCTTTATCGTAAAGTTTCATAATAGCCAGCAGAGTTCCCGTAGTTTTGGATAAAGAGGCCAAATCGTAAATATCCGTAGATTCAACACGAGGACTGCCCTTTCCCGCATACGTACCGAACGCTTTATCATACATGATATGCCCGTTTCTCAAAACAACTATCTGGCAACCGGGATAGGCTCCCTGCTGAATGCCGTCCAGTGCAATGGCGTCAATCTTTTTCAGAAGAACGGACGAAAGACCATGCTCCTCCGGGATGAAATGTAAAGGCGTTCTCGGTGTAATGGTCACTCCCGCCCCTGTGGGAAACAATCCGCCTATACTTGCCGACAACCTTCCGTCCGCCGTGGCTTTGGCATATAAGATATCAGCCACCTGCCGCTGCACGTCACCATTATGGCTATGCCCCAATATCACGGCTGATGCGCGGGACACCGCACGTTGAATCTGCAACATCATTTTGCCGGGTGTAAAGAACAGATAGATAGCCGGGCTTTTAGGAACAAACTTGGCAAAGAAAGACTGATAAAAGCCCCCAATCGTTGTTCACTGACCGCTACTACAATCCGTTTATAAGCAGCCAACGAATCACGCAACTTCTGATTTTCCTGTTCAGTCTGATTGGCACGAAGACGGAAACGGACCAATGAAGTATAACGGGACATCTGACTCGCCAGCGCATTCGTCTCACCCGGTTTTCCAACTTCGAGCAATGCAATCTTCTGTTCCTTGTCCGCGTGCAACGGTAAAATATGGTTCTTATTGTTCAGCACAGTAATCGCCGCCCAATTCAACCGACGGATTAAATCACGTGTCTGAGGAGTGTTAATACGCTGTTCCAAACCGGATACTTGCACAAACGGCTTTTTCTTTAATCCCAGTGCATATTTATAAGTCAGCACCTTACGGCATTTACTCTCAATATCCTCCCGGCTCAACTCCCCTTTTTCAATGGCTTCCAATACGGCGGATATCTCCGCTTTCAGATTACGGGGAGCCAGCACCATATCATTTCCCGCTTTCAATGCTTGCAAACTGACACTTCCATTCCCCGACACCCCTTTCATGGCAAGCGCATCTGTAAATATCAGCCCTCTAAAAGCCAATTCGTCCGTCAGCAAATCATACACTACATTGCGAGACAATGACGATGGGAGTCCGCCCACCGGTTCTATGATGGGCACTTGCAAATGGCCGACCATCATACCGCCCAATCCTGCCCGGATCGCTCTTTTAAAAGGATAAAGTTCTACACTGTCCAACCGCTCGCGAGTGAAAGGAAGCACAGGCAACGCCTTATGCGAATCAATATCCGTATCTCCATGACCGGGAAAATGCTTGCATACAGACAGTACTCCTCCTTCTTCCAGGCCGGATGCGTAGGCGATAACCTTATCTGCCACCTGTATCGGATTTTCTCCGAAAGAACGGGTATTAATCACCGGATTCTTCGGATTGATATTCACATCCGCCACCGGAGCAAAATTAACCTGAGCCCCAATCTGTTTGCACTGGCGGGCTACTTCACGCCCATACGCATGAATCAACCGATTGTCCTGAATACAGCCCAGCACCATATTTCTCGGGAAAACAGGTGTGCCGCGCAAACGCATTGCCAGCCCCCATTCTCCATCGAAAGTAATCATAACAGGTACTTTGGCTTGCCGCTGCGCCCGATTCGTCAAGTTGACCTGATTCTGCAGTTTTCCACCGGAAAAAAGAAGTCCCCCCACTTTATAAGTATCAACGGCTTCACGCAGCAATTCCAGATTTCGTTTGGTATCCACAGGAGCGATGGTATAGATAAATAACTGCCCGACTTTTTCTTTGAAGGAAAGCCTATCCATTACCGAGTCTACCCAATGGCGGCAGTCCTTATCCTGAAGAGCCTTATATACCAACTGCGGTTCAACGGCAGCAGCATTTTGAGCCGAACCCGTTACCGGTCCGGCTGAAATAAGAAATAAAAACGCTAAGATTGAGGAAAGTTTCTTCATTTATATTCCAAAGTCAAATCAAGACGGCCTACACGCACACCACTCTTCCCCGTATGCATGACAGCCACTTCTTCTCCATCCATGTTCAAATATGTTTTCGGGCCTTTCATAAAGGTGTGCGAATGCCCGCCCAAAATCACATCGATATTACGTGTATTCGCCACCAGGCGTTCGTCCATCTGAATTCCCAAATGCGACAGACATACCACAACATCACATCCTTTTTCTTTCAGCAAAGCAGCCACTTCATTCGATACCCCGACCGGGTCCTCATAAACTACTCCCTCACATTTATTAGCCTGAATCAGTCCTTCCGGTTCCGCTCCCAGACCGAAGACACCTATTTTCAAACCATATTTCTCTAAAATAACGTATGGCTTTACAATATCCTTCAATACCGTAGCTTCCAAATTATAATTGGCACAGACTACCGGAAACTTTGCCATCTTGAAAATACGGGCCATGTTATCCACATCGAAATCAAACTCATGATTGCCGATAGTCATCGCGTCATAGCCCATTTCGTTCATCAACTTAATTTCCACTTCCCCCTGGAACATATTATAATAGGGAGTCCCCTGCGAAATATCCCCGCAATCGAACAACAATACATTGTCGTGCTCTTTGCGGAACTGTTCAAGGAAAGTAGCCCGACGGACAAATCCTCCTTCATTATAATTGCGGTCACCTTTCTGATTGACCGGTTCAATACGACTATGCACATCGCTAGTCTGCAAAAGTATAAGTTCTTTAGTATCCTGCGCAAATAGGGAAAAGGCAAAGCTTACTACCAAGCACAGCAGAAATGATATCTGAATTCTTCTCATATCCAACATTTTTAGGTTCTCCTTTTTTATTTTATAGAAATACGTCCATCCAGTCTGGAGGTAATCAGCTTACCTTCGGCAGTCTGCTTCCGCACATATTCAAGAAACAGGCCGCGCAAAGTAGCGTTCTCCGGACATACACGTTTCTCCGCTTGCAGAAGAGCGTCCATCCGCCCGTTTCCATCCGCCAGATAATCGATGGTAGCTACTGTATAAGATTGGTCATCCTTCACCGGTTGTCCGCCAATGGTTACATTCAGCAGTTCGCCTTCCTTACTGATTTCCATACGAATGCCGCTCACTCCTTCTCCATGCAAGGAAGCGATAGCCTTAAAAAGACGTTTCATGTCCGTCCCCTTCATTGTCAACACACAAAGCGAATTCTCGAAAGGAAGGATTTCGAAGATTTCGCCAACGGTGATATCTCCCTTCGGCAGGATATTGCGCAATCCTCCCATATTTACCAATCCCATATCGGCAGGTTTACCCAATACCCGAACCGCCGCCTGCTGCAACACACTTGCCACAAGATTGGAAAGGAGGCTTTCCGGATTCCCTTTATCCATTATCATTTCACTGGTGCCAATGACTTCATACATCATCGCATCTACTTTGTCCTTATAGGGCTTCAATATCTCAGCAGCTCTTTTGTCGGGATTCGCATCCCAGACCGAATCGATCGTAATCATACTGCCTTTTACTCCAACCACTTCGTAGTTAGCCGTGGTTTCCCGTGCCGAGCGACAGGACGTAAAGAGGAAACCTCCCGCCAACACAGCTACAATCAGATACTTTACATAAGTCTGTTTCATGTTCGCTATTTTTAGATATGCTACAAATATACGAAAACATTTGGCTATCTGACAAATAATTCGTTACTTTGCACCGCTTTCGCGCAATCGCTGTCAAGAGAAGAGATACTTGGTATGTTGCGTTGTAACGATGAAACAATTTAATAATAACAACAATGGATTTAATTAAAATTGCAGAAGAAGCATTTGCTACCGGAAAACAGCACCCGAGCTTCAAAGCAGGAGACACTGTAACAGTAGCATATCGTATTATCGAAGGTAACAAAGAACGTGTACAGTTGTACCGTGGTGTTGTTATCAAAATCGCCGGTCACGGAGACAAGAAACGTTTTACTGTACGTAAAATGTCAGGAACTATAGGCGTAGAAAGAATTTTCCCAATCGAATCACCGGCTATCGATAGCATCGAAGTGAACAAGGTAGGTAAAGTTCGTCGCGCTAAATTGTACTACCTGCGTGCTCTTACCGGTAAGAAAGCTAGAATCAAAGAAAAAAGAGCTAACTAATCCTAGTTACTTTTCGATTCGAAATAAAAAAGGGAACTTCCTGCAATGGAAGTTTCCTTTTTTATTGTCATTCCTCCCTCTGATCTTCCACTCTGAAACATAAAGCCCCGAGAGTCATAAACTCCCGAGGCTTCATTACCTTTACTACAATAATGATATATTATTCTTTCAGATCCTTCAATTCCCAAGCCAATGCACTGGCACCCAGTACGGCGGCATCAGAATCCTTCAGTTCGGAAACGAGCAATTTCGTCTTACCTTTATAGATATTCAGGATATTCCTATCGATTGATTCCTGAATCGGTTTCATGATATAGTCACCGGACTTAGCCAAACCGCCGAACAATACAATTGCTTCGGGACTGGAGAATGCGATAGCGTCCGCCAAAGCTTCACCCAAAATATTTCCGGTAAATTCAAAGATTTCCTGTGCCAGTTTATCGCCTTGAACGGCTGCGTCATATACATCCTTTGAAGTAATGTTTTCTGCAGGAATATTACGGAGCAGACTTGCATCCGTGCGGGCAGCCAAAAATTCGCGAGCAGTACGGGCTACACCGGTAGCCGAACAATAGGTTTCCAGACAACCTTTACGACCGCAACCACAAAGACGACCATCGCGACGAGCGATAACATGTCCCAACTCACCGGCAAAACCATCATGACCATACACCATCTGACCGTTGATAACGATACCGCTACCTACACCTGTACCTAGTGTAATCATGATAAAGTCTTTCATGCCACGGGCGGCGCCGTATGTCATTTCACCGATAGCGGCAGCATTAGCATCGTTTGTCAGGGCTGTAGGAATGCCCAGTCTTTCTTCAAACATAGCAGCCAACGGAAGAATACCTTTCCAAGGCAAATTCGGAGCGAACTCGATAGTTCCCGTATAGTAGTTACCATTCGGAGCACCCACACCGATACCTCTGATTTTATCCACACCGCCATTGGCGATAATCAATGGAAGAAGATTTTTGCACACTTCATCTGCATATTCTTCTACCGTAGGATAACCGGATGTTTTGATAGAACTGCTTGCTATAATAGTTCCGCGTGCGTCTACAATTCCAAAGACGGTATTTGTTCCGCCTATGTCAATACCTACTACGTAGGGTTTCTCCATGTTTGAATTCATGATACTTTTATTTAAAAGGGTTAGTTAATCATTAAGTTTACTGCACACAAATTACGTAAAGAAGATTGAGTCTACAAAATGTTTTTCAAAAAAAGTTCAACCTCTTTGCAACTTTTCTTATCTCGCTACCGTCTAATAGAAGAAATTCATAAGAAAACTGAAACAAAATAAAGGAAACTGTGATACAACTGACAAATATCAATAAGACCTATAATAACGGAGCACCTCTTCATGTGCTCAAGGGTATCGACCTCCACATCGGGCAAGGTGAATTTGTTTCCATCATGGGAGCGTCAGGGTCAGGAAAATCGACTTTACTTAACATATTAGGTATTCTTGATAATTACGATACCGGAGATTATTATCTGAATAACGTACTCATCAAAAATCTAAGCGAAACCAAAGCCTCCGAATACCGGAACCGCATGATCGGATTTATCTTCCAATCATTCAATCTGATATCGTTCAAAGACGCAGTAGAGAATGTAGCACTTCCTTTATTCTATCAAGGAGTAAGCCGTAAAAAGCGCAATGCCCTTGCTTTGGAATACCTCGACCGTCTGGGATTGAAGGATTGGGCGCATCATATGCCGAACGAGATGAGCGGCGGACAGAAACAGCGTGTAGCCATCGCCCGCGCACTCATCACCCGACCGCAGATTATTCTGGCGGACGAGCCCACAGGAGCATTGGACAGTAAGACCTCCGTAGAAGTGATGCAAATACTGAAAGACTTGCACCGGACGGGGATGACCATCGTAGTCGTCACACACGAAAGCGGAGTTGCCAACCAGACCGACAAGATAATACACATTAAGGACGGTATCATTGAACGAATCGAAGACAACATTGCCCATGACGCTTCTCCTTTCGGTAAAAACGGATTCATGAAATAAAAACCAATCAGACATGATAGACATCTGGCAAGAAATATACAGCACCATTAAGCGCAACAAGCTAAGGACTTTCCTCACAGGGTTCGCTGTGGCATGGGGAATATTCATGCTTATCGTCCTCTTAGGGGCCGGCAACGGACTGATTCATGCTTTCGAAGAGTCTTCTTCGGAACGTGCACTGAACAGTATTAAAATCTATCCGGGATGGACTTCCAAGTCTTACGACGGACTCAAAGAGGGACGGAAAATTCAGCTGGACAACAAGGACTTACGGATCACCGACACTCATTTTCCGGATTATGTAATTAAGGCCGGAGCTTCCATCTGGCAAGGTACCGTCACCATCAGTTTCGGCTCGGAATATGCCAGTGTCGGGTTGGCAGGCGTCTTTCCCAATCATATAGAAATAGAAACCATAAAGCTCTTTAAAGGACGTTTCATTAATGAGACGGATATTAAAGAAAGACGGAAAGTAATCGTCCTACATAAAAAAACGGCTGAGATTCTTTTTCATAAGACACATACCGAACCTATCGGGCAGTTTGTCAATATAGGAAATGTTACCTATCGGGTAGTGGGACTTTGCAACGACAAAGGAGATAGTGGTGAAAAACCTGCCCTCATACCTTTCTCTACCCTGCAAACGATCTATAATCAAGGAGACAAGCTGAGCTGTCTGACCATTGCTACGAAGAATCTGGAGACGATTGAAGCGAATAATAATTTTGAAAAAGAGTATCGGAAAGCGCTGGGAGCCAACCACCGTTTCGATCCTACCGACAACAGCGCCTTATGGATATGGAATCAGTTCACCAATTATCTGCAACAACAAAAAGGTATGGCCATTCTACGTACCGGAATTTGGGTGATCGGCATTTTCACTCTTTTAAGCGGCATTGTAGGAGTATCCAATATCATGCTGATCACCGTTAAAGAACGTACACGCGAATTCGGTATCCGCAAAGCGTTGGGAGCCAGACCGGGCTCGATCCTTTGGCTGATTATTGTAGAAAGTGTAATCATCACTACTTTATTCGGCTACATAGGTATGGTGGCGGGCATCGGAGTGACCGAATGGATGAATACCGCTTTCGGCAATCAAGTCATGGATACCGGCGGATGGACAACAACCGTCTTCCTGAATCCGACCGTCGATATAAAAATAGCTATTCAAGCTACACTTACATTAATAATCGCCGGAACGTTAGCCGGATTGTTCCCTGCCCGCAAGGCTGTCAGCATCCGTCCGATTGAAGCACTTAGAGCAGATTAAGATTATGAAAATAGACATGGACACCTGTGAGGAAATCCTCATTACCATCACAAGAAATAAAACAAGAAGCCTGCTGACCGCATTCGGCGTGTTCTGGGGAATCTTCATGCTCGTAGCCCTTATCGGAGGCGGACAAGGATTGGAAGAGATGATGAAGAAAAACTTTGAAGGATTTGCCACCAACTCCGGTTTCCTTGCCGCGCAAAGAACGGGCGAGGCTTACAAAGGTTTCCGCAAAGGAAGATGGTGGGATCTGGAAGCAACAGATATCAACCGCCTCCGGTCACAAGTCAAAGAAGCGGAAGTGATTACTCCTTCCGCAGCCCGCTGGGGCTCCAAAGCCGTATACGAAGATAAAAAATACGATTGCAGTGTGAAAGGACTGTATCCGGACTATCTCCATATCGAATCACAGGAGATAGCATACGGCAGGTTTATCAATGATGTAGATATAAAGGAAGCACGCAAAGTGTGCGTTATCGGGAAAAGAATCTACGAGAGTCTTTTCAAGCCGGACGAAGATCCGTGTGGCAAATACATACGTGTGGATGGAATTTATTACCAAGTCATCGGAATGTCTGCTTCCGAAGGAAACATGAGCATACAAGGACGGTCTTCGGAGGCGGTCATCCTTCCTTTTACTACCATGCAACAGACTTACAATCTGGGAGGGCAGATTGACGTGATCTGTTTCACCGTGAAACATGGAGTCAAGGTATCCGACATACACCCCCGAATGGAACAGATCATTAAAGCTGCGCATTATATCGCTCCCAACGACAAACAGGCACTTATGTATCTGAATGCCGAAGCGATGTTTTCTATGATCGATAACTTGTTTACCGGTATCCATATACTCATCTGGATGGTAGGATTGGGAACTTTGCTGGCGGGTGCTATCGGCGTGTCCAATATCATGATGGTCACCGTAAAAGAGCGTACCACTGAAATCGGTATCCGCCGGGCAATCGGAGCACGTCCGAAAGATATCCTGCAACAGATTCTGTCTGAAAGCATAGTGCTGACTGCCCTTGCAGGAATGTGCGGAATCTCCTTTGCAGTCATAGTGCTGCAACTAACAGAAATGGCAGCTAACTCAAATGGAGGTGATATCCGTTTCCAAGTTACCTTCGGACTGGCAGTCGGAACGTGTATCTTACTGATTGCGTTGGGTATGCTAGCCGGACTGGCACCCGCTTACCGGGCTATGGCTATCAAACCGATTGAAGCGATCCGGGAGGAGTAGAAGTTGAGAATGGAGAGTTGAGAATTAGAAATTAAACATATATATCCAAGATGAAAAAGTATCTGAAAATCGCATTATTGGTAGTCGTTGCTATCATTCTTGTCGGAACATTTGTGTTCCTTTATCAGAAATCCAAACCTAAGGTAATCACTTACGAAACAGTTAGACCGGAAGTGACTGACCTCCAAAAAACAACAGTAGCTACCGGAAAGGTGGAACCGAGAGACGAAATCTTAATCAAGCCGCAGATTTCGGGTATTATCGACGAAGTGTACAAAGAAGCCGGACAAGCTGTGAAGAAAGGGGAAGTTATCGCCAAAGTAAAAGTAATCCCTGAACTCGGTCAACTGAATTCTGCGGAAAGTCGTGTGCGCCTGGCAGAGATTAATGCAACACAGGCAGAAACGGATTTTGCCCGCGTAAAGAAGTTGTACGAAGATCAGCTGATTAGCCGGGAAGAATATGAGAAAAGTGAAGTAGCTTTGAAGCAGGCTCGCGAAGAAAGACAGACGGCTAAAGATAATCTGGAAATCGTAAAAGAAGGGATTACCAAAAACAGTGCCTCTTTCAGCAGTACCCTGATTCGTTCCACTATCGACGGACTGATTCTGGATATACCTGTCAAGGCTGGAAACTCCGTTATCATGAGCAACACTTTCAACGACGGAACCACTATCGCCACAGTAGCCAATATGAACGACATGATTTTCCGTGGTAATATTGATGAAACGGAAGTGGGACGTATCCATGAACAGATGCCGATCAAACTGACAATCGGAGCTTTGCAGAATCTGACTTTCAACGCCATTCTGGAATATATCTCTCCGAAAGGGGTAGAAACCAATGGTGCCAACCAATTTGAAATCAAGGCTGCAATTACCATTCCGGATTCCGTACTGATCCGTTCCGGATATTCGGCTAATGCGGAAATCGTATTACAAAGAGCCAATCAGGTATTGGCAGTACCCGAAAGCACTGTTGAATTTAGTGGTGACTCTACATTTGTGTACATCATGACAGATTCAGTGCCCGAACAAAAGTTCCAGCGTACACAGGTGACTGCCGGTATGAGTGATGGGATCAAGATAGAAATCAAGAAAGGGGTAACCATTCAGGACAAAATACGTGGTGCAGAGAAAAAAGATAAATAATTGAATCCGATGAAAATAATTCGTAAAACCATATCAGCCTTTCTGCTTGCCGGAGTCGGAATCATCTCCATCCAGGCACAGAACAACCCTTCGCAAGCGTGGACGCTGCGGCAATGTATCGACTATGCCATTGAGCATAATATAGAAATCCGTCAATCGGCCAATAATGTCGAAGCAGGCAAAGTGAGCGTAAACACCACTAAATGGGCACGCCTTCCGAATTTGAGTGGTAGTGCCAGTCAAAACTGGAGTTGGGGGCGTACCGCTTCTCCGATAGACAACTCGTATAGTGACATCAACAGCGCCAATACCAGTTTCAGCTTGGGAACAAACGTACCTATATTTACCGGTTTGCAATTGCCCAACCAATATTCACTTGCCAAACTGGATTTAAAAGCTGCTATAGAAGATTTGAATAAAGCCAAAGAAGACATTGCAATCAATGTCACTTCCGCTTATTTGCAGGTTTTATTCAACCAAGAATTAAGTAAGGTTGCTCATAATCAGGTAGATTTAAGCAAAGACCAGTTAAAGCGCATCCAAGGGCTCCACGGAGTGGGTAAGGCGTCCTCTTCTGAAGTGGCCGAAGCACAAGCCCGTGTTGCACAGGATGAAATGACTGCTGTACAATCAGACAATACATACAAGTTGTCATTATTAGACCTCACCCAACTTTTGGAATTACCTACGCCTGAAGGATTCGTGCTCGAAGGTCCTAAGGAAGAACTAGAGTTCGAATCTCTCACTCCGCCGGATGACATATATACACAGGCACTTGCTTACAAACCAAGTATTAAGGCTGCAGAATATCGTTTGCAAGGTAGTCTTAATAGTATTCGTATTGCTCAAAGTGCATTCTATCCACAATTATCTTTCAGCGCCGGTTTGGGTAGTAATTATTATACGGTGAGCGGAAGATCAGAAAACAGCTTCGGCAGCCAGATAAAGAACAACTTGAATAAGTATGTAGGATTCAATTTGAGCGTTCCGATCTTTAATCGTTTTTCTACACGAAACCGGGTACGCACCGCTCGTTTACAACAAATAGACTTATCTTTGAGATTGGATAACGCAAAGAAAGTACTCTACAAAGAGATTCAACAGGCTTGGTATAATGCTCTAGCTGCAGAAAGCAAGTACAACTCCAGTGAAGTGGCAGTGAAAGCCAACGAGGAGTCTTTCCGCCTGATGAGCGAAAAGTTCAATAACGGCAAAGCCACCTTTGTAGAATATAATGAAGCCAAACTTAATCTGACGAAAGCTCTTTCGGATAAGTTGCAAGCAAAATACGACTATCTGTTCCGGACTAAAATTCTGGATTTCTACAAAGGACAAGCCATTGAATAAAAAGAAATATATTTGAGTTTAGTATAGTAGTTCCTTCAAACATATCCGTTGGTTCATTCGTTATTATAGAAAGAACTAACGGATATGAAGTATTTTATCATCATAGTGATCGTAGTGATTAGTAATACATTTTTAGGAGTTGCTAAACCAATGAAAAATCAAGCAGAAATCTATTTTGCAGGAGGATGCTTCTGGGGAACAGAACATTTCCTGAAACAAATTCGAGGAGTAGAAAGTACTCAAGTAGGATATGCCAACAGTAATGTTGCCAACCCGAGTTATGAACAGGTCTGTTCAGGAAAAACCAATGCTGCGGAAACAGTAAAGGTGGTTTATGATCCTAAAACGGTAGATTTAAATTTGCTGCTCGATCTGTATTTCAAGACAATTGACCCTACCAGCCTCAACCGTCAGGGTAATGACCGGGGAACACAGTATAGAACCGGCATTTATTATGTAGATAAAGAAGATCTTCCTGTCATTAACCAGGCTATTAAACTATTGTCTGCACAATATAAGACTCCTATCGTTATAGAAGTAAAGCCATTGACTAATTTCTATCCGGCAGAGACTTACCATCAGGACTATCTGGATAAAAATCCGGGAGGATATTGCCATATCAATCCCGCTTTATTTGAAATGGCACGCAAAGCCAATGCACCGAAAACAAAAGTGTATCAAAAACCAGATGATTCAACCCTCCGCAAGGAACTGTCGGCGGAACAATATGCAGTAACCCAGAAGAATGCCACCGAACCGGCCTTCCACAATGAATACTGGAATGAGCATCGCCCAGGCATTTATGTTGATATTACCACCGGAGAGCCTTTGTTTGTTTCTACCGACAAGTTCGATTCGGGTTGCGGGTGGCCAAGTTTTTCCCAACCGATTCAAAAAGATCTAATCACAGAGAAGAAAGATACTTCGCATGGCATGATACGTACAGAAGTGCGCAGTAGAACCGGAGATGCCCATTTGGGACACGTATTTACAGATGGTCCGAAAGAGAAAGGCGGATTACGTTATTGCATCAATAGCGCCTCCCTTCGTTTTATCCCGAAAGAGAAAATGCAAGAGGAAGGTTATGGAGAATATCTACCACTCGTCAAATAGATATTGAAGAGTTACAAAAGCTAATCGTAATTGTTCATTAGAAAAACAGAATGGTGTACGAAAACGAACGAGGTTGTGTCAAAATGCTGACACAACCTCATCCAAGTTACGGGCGTTGCCCGGAATAGTCTAGCCGGTGAAAACCCGGAGTCTAGTTCTCCTCCCGCTGAGGAGTAATGAGATTGATATAAATAATAAAGGAATAGGTTATCTTCTTGAACCGCTGCTGTTTCTTTCAGAGGAACGGGAAGAGCTTTGAGTGCTATTGCTTCTCGCACTTCCGGAAGAAGAGCGTCTTTCTGTTTGTCCACTAGAGACATTGCTCCGGGTAGATCTACTGCGACCAGAATCACTGCGACTGGAGCTACTACGACTGGAACTACCGCGCCTGGAACTGGAAGAGCTGTTATTTCTCTCAGAACTGTTATTTCTATTATAGGAACTACTATCGTTTCGTTTACTTGAACTTCCTCTCGAACTACTACTTGTTTTTCCACTTCCACGATTGGAGGAACTGAAGCCAGTTGAACTTCCGCTTGTTGGTCTGCGATTAGAGCTTGAAGAACCGGGACCTGTTTCCGGACGGTAAGAATTACCCGGACGAGTCGGTGCATTATGCGGACGTACCGAAGAATTCGGACGAATCCGAACCGAGCCAAAATCCGAACGGCGGTAAGAGTGATACACTCTTTGATCTCTTACCCGATGAGGCGTAGAATAATGGTGAAAATTATTGTATCTACCCCGATAATAGCTGGTATGATGAATATGCGGACGATAGTGCGCTCCACAATAGGTATGATAATGATAAGGCACACCGAAATAGAACAAGCCGCGATTCGGATAATTGATATAAACCCGTAAACTCCATCTTCCTCCGGTCACATAAATCGGCCGATAAAAATAATCGGCTCCCATGAACCGGCGATATTGTCCTTCACTCAATACCCAACGAAGATCGTCATTACGGATGTCCAACGCTTCATAATAGTCATCCATCGCCCATTCATAACCACGTGCCACGTAATCCATGATATTACGGACCGAATAAATAAAGTCGTAATTAATCTCATACGCATCATTATATTGTTGAGTGGTCAGATTCAGTTCATACGCCATCTTATCTGTAAGAAAACGTGTTTCCTTACGTATCTTGCTAGTACTCATTCCTGCCATCACAGTCATACCGGCACCCAAACCGATAGCAAAAAGTAAAAATAATATCCGCTTCATAATTCAACCTCCTATCATTTATTATTTCAATACCCCCCCACACTTAATCATTTATCACTATCGACGTCTGCCGTAGCTTTGCACAAACTTATTCATCTCATCCCTGTTAGACGAAAATGTCAGCGTAGCAATGACTGTAAAGAAAGCCCCTTTATCAACGATACGCGGATACATCATCTTCATAATCTCCATCCGGTCATCATCAAAAGTATAAAGTCGCGTCAATTCAAGACATTGCCCAGAAGTAAAATCCGAACCGGCCAACGCCGTCTTAATCATCTCCATGCGGTCATCCTTAAAAGGTTCTTTCTTCACCTCACTGAGAAACTTCTTAAAAAGTTGCTCACTCATCACTCTATCATATTGACTATCCGGACAATATCCCTCTTGTCCGGGGCGGCCAGGACTACCAGGACGAATCTCTCCACGTCCATCCACGTAAATCTCTTTCACACTATTCCCATCAAAATAAATACGTTCATTATATAACCGCCTCCCTTTCCATACTCTCTCTCCCGGACGGGCAGAGCGCGTAGCATACACTTCAACGGTGTAATATCCTGATTTCAAGTTAGCGACAAAACATGTTGTAGTCGGCAGACACATCTGGTTTCCTCCAAAATACACAAGAATCGGGGTATCTCCGCCATCAATACGAATTCCACTTACAGTCTGCGCCTTTAAAGAGAGAGCAGCGAGTAGGATACAGAAACTTATTACAATCTTACGCATACTTATCCAGTTTTTATTATTAATATCTCTAATCTGATAGTACAAAAATAGGGTGAGAAAACTCCCCACCCCAATGATTCCCTCTATTCGTGCATAGGGATTTCCCTATTCTATTTAGGATTCCACCAAAGCAATGCCATCCTCATGCAAGGTAATCAGACGTTTCTTATACAAATCGCCTACTCCTTTCTTAAAGGTTTTCTTACTCACACCGAACGTATCATAAATATCTTCCGCAGGACTCTTGTCGTTCAGATGAATCCGTCCTCCCTGCTCTTTGATATAATCAAGTAATGTCTTCGCAAAATCATCGACCTTTTCAAAGCCCGGTTTCTGAAGAATCAAATCCACCTTTCCATCCTCACGCACCTGTTTCACAAAAGCCTTCATCTCCATTCCGGTCTCTATCGAACTGAATATTTCATTCTCATACAGTAAGCCGCTATATTTATTATCTATAATTGCCTTAAAGCCTAAATCCGTCTTCTGCCAGATAAGAATATTCACCTCTGCTCCCGGAGCATATTCCGGCTTTTCTTTCGACAGATAACGTTCCACTTTTGCTGAAGCTACAATACGGTAACTCTCTTCATCCACATGTGCATGAACCACATACTTCCGTCCAACCTGCATTTTCATCTTCTGCTCACGGAACGGCACAAACAGATCTTTCATCAGTCCCCAGTTCAGGAAAGCTCCGTATTGATTTACCCAGGAGACTTCCAGACAAGCAAACTGTCCGACCTGCACTAACGGGGTTAGTGTCGTAGCAATCAGCCTCTCATCCATATCCAGGTAAAGAAACACATTCAAAAAATCTCCTATCTTACAATCCTCGGGCACATAGCGGGTAGGCAGCAAAATCTCACCTTCTTCCCCACCATCGAGATATACGCCGAAATCGACTTCCTTCACGACTTCAAGCTGGTTGAACTTTCCTAATTCGATGCTCATATTCTTATCTATTATATTATATAAGATACAAAGATAATCTATTTTGAATAGATCCCTCAATCAGTCAGCTATAACTTTTCGTTATCGGGCAAAACTATTTGCAATGAACAATTTGCTTTCTAATATGTTAACTTTGTAGCGACAAAAAGAAAGAGTAAATTATTCACCTTTTTAAACATATAAAATTATGGAATTTCTAACCAACGAGAAACTTACGATTGTGGGAGCTGCCGGAATGATCGGCTCCAACATGGCACAAACAGCCATGATGATGAAACTCACTCCGAATATTTGTCTCTATGATCCGTTCGCACCAGCTTTGGAAGGAGTAGCTGAAGAACTGTATCATTGCGGTTTTGAAGGTGTCAACCTTACCTATACTTCCGACATCAAAGAAGCACTGACCGGAGCTTCTTATATTGTTTCTTCCGGTGGAGCAGCCCGTAAGGCAGGTATGACCCGAGAAGATCTGTTGAAAGGAAATGCAGAGATTGCCGCTCAATTCGGAAAAGACGTTCGTCAATATTGCCCGAACGTAAAACATATCGTTGTCATCTTTAATCCTGCAGACATCACCGGCTTGATTACTTTGTTGTATTCAGGTTTGAAACCTTCACAAGTTTCTACATTGGCTGCGTTGGATAGCACCCGCTTGCAAAACGAACTGGTGAAATACTTCCATATCCCCGCTTCCGACATTCAGAATTGCCGTACGTATGGTGGTCATGGAGAACAAATGGCTGTATTTGCATCTACCACTAAAATAAAAGGAGAATCCCTGACCGATTTCATCGGTACTACCCGCCTTCCGTTGACGGAATGGGAAGCACTGAAAGTACGTGTCATCCAGGGTGGAAAACATATCATCGACCTGCGCGGCCGTTCTTCTTTCCAAAGCCCGGCTTATCTGTCTATCGAAATGATTGCTGCTGCTATGGGCGGACAGCCATTCCGCTGGCCTGCCGGAACGTATGTTTCCAATGGCAAATTCGACCATATCATGATGGCGATGGAAACTTCAATTACTAAAGACGGCGTTACTTATAAAGAAGTGGCCGGAACTCCAGCCGAACAGGAAGAATTAGAAAAGAGCTACGAACACTTATGTAAACTTCGTGACGAAGTGATTGAAATGGGAATCATCCCAGCCATCAAGGACTGGCATGCATTGAATCCCAATATTGACTAATCAAACAATATTAGCGAAAGCAGAAGGCCGAAACCTGACGATCTTTTTATCGTTCCGGGTTTCGGTCTTTTTTATTTCATTGCCAATGTCATTCCCACGGAAGAACATTCCTGACAAATCCCTTTAAGGACATAATTAATGCTATGCAAAGTAAATCCTTCAGGCAAATCAATCACCGGGATATGGGTGCCTTCCAGGCAGAATGTACGATGGCATTTCTCACAATAAAAATGCGAATGTAAATCCTGTACCACACAATTGCAGGAGTTGTCGCAAACGGCATACTTCAACGAGCCGCTTCCATCGTCTATGCTATGTATGAGGTGATGAGACAAGAAGAGAGCAATAGTACGGGATATGGTCGATTTATCGACTGTGTCGAGCAATGTTTCGAGGTCAAGCAATGACACTGCACGCTCTGCCTGCATCATCTCTTTTATCACCAAGAGCCTTATTGCAGTTGGCTTAATGTCTCTTCTGACCAGCTTATCCAAATAAATATCTTCTTCCATCTTTCTCCTACTTTATCATTTTCTGTATTCTGACGGCGTTCATAATGGCAAGCAACGCAACGCCTACGTCTGCGAAGACAGCCTCCCAAAGAGTAGCGATTCCACCGGCTCCCAAAATCAACACAAGCAATTTCACTCCAAATGCCAGTGATACATTCTGCCAAATGATTCTTCGTGTCAGCTTTCCAACTTTGATAGCTTCGGCTACTTTCGACGGCTGATCTGTTTGTATCACGACATCGGCTGTTTCAATGGCTGCATCACTGCCCAATCCTCCCATAGCAATACCGACATGACTCAAAGCAAGCACCGGTGCGTCATTCATTCCATCGCCGACAAATGCAATCCGGTTTGCCTCATCCTGACGCAATTCTTCCAGGTGTTTCACTTTCCCTTCCGGAAGCAAATCGCCATAGGCTTTCGATATGCCGAGCTTCTCCGCAAAGTTAGTAACAATACTCTGTTTATCACCGGATAATATCTGTATGTTTTCAATATTTAAAGCTTTTAAGCGGTCAATAGCTACCTTTGCGTCTTCTTTCAAGGCATCAGCCAACAACAGATAACCGGCATAACGGTTTCCAGCAGCACAGACTACAATGGTATCCGTTATCTTCAACAATTCTTGCGGAAAGGATATATCAAACTTGGACAGTAACCGGCAATTACCAACCAGAACCGGTATTCCGTCTACCGTTGCTTCCAATCCGAAGCCGGCATATTCTTTCGTATCGGCAACGGTTACGCGTTCAATATTTCGTTCTTCCGCATAATTCACAACAGCCTTGGCAATCGGATGTGTGCTATCACTTTCTACCGAAGCAATCAGTTTCACTAATTCTTCTTCCGAAATATCGCCTGCACTTTTACAGGCCTGCACGTCAAAGGTTCCTTTTGTCAGGGTTCCTGTTTTATCGAATACCACCGTGTTGATCCTGGTGATAGCATCCAGATAATTACCTCCTTTGAATAAAATACCCAATCGGGATGCCGCTCCGATACCACCAAAATAGCCTAACGGAATACTAACCACCAATGCGCATGGACATGAAATCACCAAAAAGACCAAAGCCCTGTATAGCCAATCATTAAATGTGAATACAAATGCAGGATTGATAAGTGAATAGACCAATGGAGATAATACAATTAATACGGCCAGTATGATAACAATCGGTGTGTAAACACGGGCAAACTTACGAATAAACAATTCTGCCGGGGCTTTGCGTTCGGCAGAATTCTGAACAAGTTCCAATATTCGGGCGAGTGCGCTCTTGTCAAAAGGTCTCGTCACTTCAAGTCGGATTACCTTGTCAGTTACAATCATTCCGGCAAGCACTTCCTCCCCTTTCCGAATATTACGAGGCACGCTTTCGCCCGTTAATGCAGCTGTATTAAAGGCGGCAACTTCATTTTGCATGATTCCATCCAATGGCACTCGCTCACCTGCCTTTATTTCTATGATTTCACCGACTTTTATCTTTTTAGGACTTTCAGTAACAAGATTACCCTCTCTAAGTACCAGTGCTTTTTCGGGTCTTACGTCCAACAAGGCTCCGATATTACGTTTGGCCTTATCTACCGCTTTACCCTGAAACAGTTCTCCTACCGTATAAAATAGCATCACGGCTACACCTTCCGGATATTCGCCAATATAGAAAGCCCCCAGAGTAGCAATAATCATTAGAGTAAACTCACTGAAATAGTCTTTTTCCCTGATACTTTCCCAGGCTTCTTTCATCACCGGAATTCCTACCGGAAGATAGGCTACGATATACCATATCAAAGAAACATATCCTTCACGGAAGAATGCTAAATCAAGAGCATTCATTATTATTCCACCTGCCAGAAGCAGGAGAGAAAATATCACTTTCCCATATTCATGGAAGTTCGAAACCTTTGCATCAACCTTTTTTTCTGTTGCGCATGAGTGAGCGCCACAACTACAATGTCCCATAACATTCATCATTTAGTTGATGCAAAGGTAGCAAATGATTTATGCAACAAAGTTGCAAAATCAGTTTTAGCACCTTTCAATGTCAGCAATATCGCAACAGCCATTTCCAAACCGGCACGACTTCTATATCCAACTCATTCCCTGAAATTGTCCTTTCTTCATCCCAAGTAATGATAAAAGTCTTTTTCAAGCCAAAAACTTCCGACATTTTATATAAAGCCCTGACCTCCTGTTCCCGGGTAATCGGATCATCAATGCTATATGATACTTGTATAGCCATTCCTTCATCAGGAATATAAAAATCCACCTCAATACCCTTATTATAAAAAAACACTCTATCTTCTTCTTTTCCATATCGCTCTATTAAATTTACAGCAACGATATTCTCCAATAGTTTAGTTTCGGCATTTATCAAAAAATTACTAAGCAACCCGTTATCATAAAAATACCTTTTACAACTAGACATGCGTTCAGCTACTGAATCTGTAAAATTGGGGATGTTAAAAGTCAAATAAACATCATTCATATAAGTGAGATAATCTGCCAATGTATTACGGCTGATACCACTACCAGAAGATTTTACAATATGCAATAGTCGTGTCTGCGTAGTTGGCTGCATGACACTTTCAGCAAGCTTCTTTGCCAATAGCCGGATAGCACCGCTATTGCGAATCTCGTTGCGTGCTATAATATCTCCCAGTAAAATCTTTTGATATAACGAATTAATCCATTCCCGTTTATCTATCAAAGAAAACGTTTCGGCAAATCCTCCGAAATGAAAATAGGTATTAAACTGCTTAATGACTTCCAACCGTTGTTCCGGTTCAAATTCCCAGTTTGCCTTCAAGTGAATCTGATGAAAAGTGAGATACTCTGCAAATGAAAAGGGAAATACTTCCCGTATGATATATCGTCCGCCCAAAGTAGTGGCAATATCCCTACTAAGCATTCGCGCATTACTTCCGGTTATGAAAACCCTATATTTAGAATCAGCCAGCCTACGAGCAAATTTTTCCCATCCGTCAATATTCTGAATCTCATCAAGATATATCAAAGGCTTACGGTTATCATACATTTCAGCATAACACTCCAACAGAAGTCCTAGCTCCGAAGCCTCAATAGAAGAGATACGCTCATCCTCAAAATTAATATAAAGACAGTCTTCAAAAGTCACTTTACCCAATCTTACAAGATTCTGTATATCCTGATACATTTGATAAGACTTACCCGCACGACGAATACCAACCAGAACATAATTCGCCTGCTCCTCAAAATATATCGGTCTTTCAACCAGCTGAATCTTACTAATTTCTTGCTGACGCTCGGCTATTATTGCCTTTATTATTCGTTTTTCCATAAAATATGCTCTTTATATTGCACAAATATAGCAAAAACATGTTTAATATATTAAGCAAGACTTCTTCTTCTTTCCAACTGTAGCTACTATTTTCTTTAGTTGTCAACTGCTACTTATCCTTTACAGGACAAACTTTGACAGGACAGAAGAAGATTACATATAAATTTGATGATTCTTATTGTCAACCAAAATTTTTCTCCAATAGTATAATGATTATCATCGGTTTACATGATGACAATAAGCCATGACAATAGGCTGACAATAAAAAATTAGAACTTTTATTGTCAGCCTGATCCATTTTATAAGCACCCGAAGGACATCATCGCCTGCAGTAACCATACCATCCACATAGAAAGCAGCTTTTTAAAATGAATCCCCCTATTAAATGAATGTTATATAGCCGGATCTTTCACTTAACAAGCAGGTATTGTTCCATTAAAGCATCAGTATTGTTAACTCTCCACGGCCGTGACGATATCTTTCCACGGCCGTGGTAGGAACTCGTCACGGCTGTGGGAAGAAGTCACCACGGCCGTGACAAAGTAAAGATAGCGGTACTTCAGTAGAACTATACTGGCACTCAAGGGCAACTACATAGGCACGTTAATGGAACTATATAGGTAGATATCACTTTGGGAGGCTGTTATTAAACAGGTATGTTTCTTTAGATTGAAGGCCATGACAAATATGCCCAGGGTAAAGAATTTATAAAAAGAAAGAAAAAGTTTGCCGTTCCCTTAAGAATAAATATCTCTGTAACCATGGTTACAGTAACCACGGTTACTAATATAATTCACTGATTATGAGGTTTTATAATAGAGAAGAAGAACTATAAAAGCTAAAACAAATTCAGCAATTGGCATTTGAGGAAAGTTCAAGAATGACAGTCGTTACCGGTCGCCGTAGAATTGGGAAGACAAGCCTCATCATGAAAGCCGTTGAAAAGACTCCCACTGTCTACTTATTTATAGGGCGTAAAAATGAAGCAACCTTGTGCGAAGAATTCATCCCACTTATCGCACAAGCCCTGCAAATCTTTGTTCCGACAGAAATCCGAAGTTTCCGAAACTTATTCCAATACCTAATGCAGCTTTCGGCACAACGGACTTTCAACCTGGTTATTGATGAATTTCAGGAATTCTATACTATAAATGAATCCATATTCAGCGATATGCAAAATATTTGGGACCAATATCGGAAGTCCTCACACATGAATTTGATTGTCAGTGGTTCCATCTATTCTCTTATGCAAAAAATTTTCCAAGACAACAAAGAACCACTCTTCGGAAGAGCTGATAACATAATCAAGCAGTCAGCCTTCAGTCTCTCTGTCCTAAAAGAAATCATGCATGAATATGCCCCGACACATTCGAATGATGATCTTTTAGCACTTTATACTTTTACTGGCGGGGTGCCTAAATACGTGGAACTTTTTTGCGACAACCATACGCTTCACGTGGAAAGCATGATCCATTTTATGGTTCGCGATGAAACAATGTGTTTGTCATTGGAAGATATGTAGTACATAGTTAGGCACGGATGACAGGTTTTCTATGAAATCAGTCCCTCATCACCTGTCATCCGTGTCCAATATAATATCATTGCAGGTTTTCTTCCCGGTCTGTCCGGATAAACTCCAAAAGTCGTTCTACTGCCTCTTCTTCAGGAATATTCTTTTCTACACAGACCTTGCCTTTATAAAGACTGATTTTGCCTCGTCCTGCTCCTACATAACCGTAGTCAGCATCCGCCATCTCACCGGGACCATTCACGATACAGCCCATGATACCGATTTTCAGTCCTGTCAGGTGTGAGGTAGCAGACTTGATGCGGGCAATTGTCTTCTCCAAGTCGTAAAGCGTACGGCCACAACCGGGACAAGATATGTATTCAGTCTTAGAGGTACGGGTACGTCCGGCCTGCAAGATTCCGAAAGCAGTAGCGTCGACAACGGCATGGCTCAAACCGCCCTGATTGAACAGGAAGATACCATCGCAAAGCCCGTCAAAGATCAGAGCCCCCATATCGGCCGCAGCTTTTATCTGCAAATCCTCCGCATCATCTTCCGCATAATGCTGGAAGAAAACAACCGGATTTTGCAGCCCCTCTGTCATCAGTTGATGCACCAACGCACGATGTTCACCCAAACGGTTCGGATGGTTGCTTTGAGAGACGACAACCACTTCGGGATGTTGTTTCAGACAGGCAATCACTTCATCCGTCTGTGCCATATAAGGCATAAACAGGAATTTGAGTTCTGCATTACATCCTCCCATCAACGGCAGTTGCTGATGATTATAAGCAGGCCAAGTGCCGGCTTCTCCGGTCCATACGTCCGCATCAAGAATATAGTCCACACCTTCTTCCCGTTGTTCGGGCAAAGCACGTCCGGCATAAATATAGTCCGGAGTAAATTGCGGATTCACTTCGGTCTTCCCGTCCATACGGTCGGCAATGACCACAGGCACGTGTTCACCTCCTATATTGCGGACAGCCCGCGTCTTACGGCGTTCGGGCGACAAATAGTTAAATCCAGGCGCTTCCAGTCCGGGAATATAAGGATGATTCCTCCTCAACAGGATATAGTCCACCAACTTACGGGCAACAGGAATTTCCGCTTCGGGAGCTTCGCTCAAAGATACCCGTATAGTATCCCCCAGTCCGTCGGCCAACAGCGCACCAATGCCGAGAGCGGACTTGATACGTCCGTCCTCACCGTCTCCGGCTTCTGTCACCCCGAGATGCAACGGGAAAGCCATCCCTTCTTTCTCCATCACAGCTACCAACAGACGAACGGTTTTCACCATGACAACCGTATTGGACGCTTTGATGGAAATAACCACATCGGTAAAGTTCTCATCAACACAAATGCGAAGAAACTCCATACAAGACTCTACCATGCCTTCGGGCGTATCACCATAACGGGACATGATGCGGTCGGACAAAGAGCCGTGATTCACACCGATACGGATAGCCGTATGATTCTCTTTGCAGATATTCAGAAAAGGCACAAAGCGGTCATGAATTTTTTGTATTTCCTGCGCATACTCCTCGTCGGTATATTCCAGCTTCTTAAAAGTACGTGCAGCGTCTACATAATTCCCCGGATTGATGCGTACCTTTTCCGCATATCGGGCTGCCACATCGGCAACTTTCGGATTAAAGTGTACATCGGCAACCAACGGAACCATATATTCCTGACTGCGCAAACCGATATTAATATTTTTCAGGTTCTCCGCTTCCTTGATACCTTGCGTCGTCAGACGGACATACTCACCGCCCGCGTCGACAATACGTTTCGCCTGTTCCACACAAGCCTGCGTATCCTGCGTAGACGTATTGGTCATCGACTGGATACGAATAGAATTGGGGCCACCCAACGGTACGGCCCCAATATTCACTTCGGTAGTTTCCCTCCGAAAATAATTGAATAGATCCATTAGTTCGTTTTATATTCAAACTTGACTTCTTTCAGTTCTTCGTTTGCTTTTACGATTTTCTTTTTCAGTCCTTCTTTGTAAGCTGCAAATGCTTCCGCCAGCTTTTCATCACTCAAAGCAAGCATCTGAATGGCCAGAATAGCCGCATTCATCGCTCCGTTGATAGCAACAGTGGCTACAGGAATGCCCGGAGGCATTTGAATGATGGAATAAAGTGCGTCCACACCATCGAGCACGGAGCCTTTCACCGGCACTCCGATTACAGGAAGTGTAGTGTTAGCCGCGATTACACCGGGAAGGGCGGCAGCCATTCCGGCAGCAGCGATAATTACTTTAATGCCACGAGTACGGGCATTCTTAGCAAACTCTTCCACAGCCTCAGGCGTGCGGTGAGCGGAAAGTGCGTTCATTTCGAACGGTACATGCATATCATTCAGCAGTTGTGCGGCCTTTTCCATAACTGGAAGGTCGGACGTACTGCCCATGATAATACTTACAATTGGAGTCATATTTTTAATGTTTAATTTATCCGTTAATCACTTCTTTATACCCTTCCGCATCCAGCAAGTCTTCTACCGCCTTCACATCAGCAGGTTTCATCTTAATCAGCCAACCCTCGCCATATGGGTCTTTGTTCACCAGTTCCGGGTTCTCCTCCAGCGCTTCATTCTGTTCCAGCACCTCACCTGCTACCGGCAGGAAAAGATCGGAAATTGTTTTCACTACTTCGATAGTTCCGAAAACCTCACCGGCTTCCAGCGACTCACCGACCGTCGGTATGTCCACAAACACAATATCGCCCAATTGCTCCTGAGCATAATCGGTGATACCTACGTATGCAATGTCTCCTTCTACGCGTATCCATTCATGTTCGTTCGTGTACTTCAAATTCTGTGGAAAGTTCATAATAATTAGTTTTTAGGATTTATACTGTTTTAAAATAAAAATACTCGAAATAAGATATTACTCACCGGATGAAGCACCAAAAGGGCGCATACCAAGCCGACCGTAAAACCGGAAATGACCTCTCCCAGCGTATGATGTCCCAGAATGATACGGGCAGAACCCAGCACACCGGCTATCAATATAAACAGGCACAGCCACCCTACCGGGTTATAACCGAACAAAGCGCTAAAGGAAACCAATCCGCCTATCACTCCGCCTATGCCCGCCATGTGCTCGCTCAGTTTCCATCTCAGATTTACTGCTATACAAATAATGGAGACTACGAGAGAAGCCAGAATAATGCCGGTCATGTACCAAGGCAGATTCAGCCTACGCATCATCAGCAGGCAGAATACATACGAAATGATAGTCAGCAGGATAGGTACAAAACGTTTCTTCCGTTCGCCCAGCTCCTGACGGGCAAAACCATTGATCTTGCGGAACAGAAAGATGGTTATAGTGGGAGTCAATATAGTAAAGCAATAGACAATTCCCAATACAATCAACTTATATACCATCGGCATGATACGGAGATAAGAAAACAGGAATAGCACCAGAAATGACAAAAACGGAATAGAAAACGGGGTAAACACCATCGAAGTGACTCTTGCCACCCGCAACATTGTCTTATCCGCTATGATATGCTCTTTCTCTCTATCCATTATCAATTATCTATTAATCAATTATTTTCTAAGTCTTGCCACCGGAATATTCAACTGCTGACGGTATTTCGCCACTGTCCGACGTGCAATAGGGTAGCCTTTTTCTTTCAGTATGTCCGCCAATTCATCATCTGTCAACGGTTTCTTCTTGTCTTCTCCGTCGATACATTCTTTCAAAATCTTACGAATCTCGCGGACAGACATCTCTTCCCCGTCTTCCGTCGTATATCCGTCGCTGAAGAAGAACTTCAACGGATAAATACCGAAATTGGTCTGCACATATTTACTGTTGCTGACACGGGAAATGGTTGATATATCCAATCCCGTACGTTCAGCCACATCTTTTAGAATCATCGGTTTCAACAGGGATTCGTCCCCTTCGAGAAAGAAAGGACGCTGCAGGTCGATGATAGCCTGCATAGTAGTCATCAACGTATTCTGCCGCTGTTTGACCGCATCTATAAATCCTTGTGCCGCATCCATCTTCTGTTTCAGAAACATCATCGCTTCTTTGGACTCTTTGGACTGGTTGGCCTTATTCTTGGTATGTTCCTCCACCATCTCCGTAAAATCACGGCTCATACGAAGCTCCGGAACATTACGGTTATTAAGGCTGACATTGATAGTACCGTCATCATACGTTTCCACGATGAAGTCGGGGACTATCTGCTGGAGGTTCCTCCCGATAGCCTCTCCCAAAGAAGCTCCCGGACGGGGATTCAACTTTGTAATCTCACTGATAGCTTCATTGAATGTTTCTTCATCAACATCCAACTTTTTTATAATCTTTTCCCAATGCTTCCGGGTAAATTCTTCATAACAATCTCTGATGATGCGTTCTTCGATATCCAATATAGGAGCAGGATTCATCCCTTCTTCCTTCTTCCGGCGGATCTGTATCAACAGACATTCTTGAAGGTCACGTGCTCCGATACCTGCCGGATCGAAATCCTGCAAGATGCAGAGTGCTTCTTCCAGTTCCTCTTCCGTAGATTCTATACCGGCATAAATAGCCAGTTCGTCACAGATACTTTCCAAAGATTTGCGGAGCAGGCCGTCATCGTCCAACGAGCCGATCAGGTATTCCACCAGTTCATGCTGGTGTTCTGTCAAATTGCGTTCACGAAGCTGCTCCTTCAGTATTTCGTAAAAAGAGGTAGAGTCGGAGAACGGAATATCTTCCGCCTGCTCGTCTTTAGATCGGTTGTTCTCTTGCAGTTTGTAGTCGGGAATATCGTCTTCGGTGAGATAATCACTCAAAGAATCGTATTCGTTGGCATCATTCTCCATACCCTCCCCGGAAGTGTCACCATCGGAATATTCATCTGCGACATTCTCTTCTTTGCCCTCCTCAAGTGCCGGGTTTTCAAGCAGTTCAGCATGGATACGGTCTTCCAGCTCTACTGCGGGAAGCTCCAACAGTTTCACGACTAGAATCTGCTGAGGCGAGAGCGTTTGGATTTGCTGTTGCGCCTGCGATTGTATTTGACGGGAACCTTGTGCCATATTCGTTTTTGCTTTCTACTCTGTTTCTCGCTACAAAAGTAACTTTTTAACCAGAGATTACACAGATTAGAGGAATAATTTTTAATCCTATAACACAAAAATCGTTATCTTTGTTGCACGAACTTAAAATTAGAACAATATGTTTGCCAAAGAAACGTATATGCAGCGAAGAGCCCTGCTGAAAAAGAAATTAGGCTCCGGAGTTTTGTTATTTCTAGGAAATGACGAGTGCGGACTAAATTACGAAGATAACACCTTCCGCTATCGTCAGGATTCTACTTTCCTTTATTATTTCGGACTGTCATGTGCAGGACTTTCGGCAATAATCGATATTGACGAAGACAAGGAAATTATTTTCGGTGATGAATTATCAATTGATGCCATCGTGTGGATGGGGTCACAACCTACACTACAAGAAAAATGCGAACGGGTGGGCGTGGCTAACTTACTGCCATCCGCAGAAATAGTCAGCTATCTCCATAAATGTGTCCAAAAAGGGAAGTCAGTGCATTATCTACCTCCTTACCGTCCCGAACATAAGCTAAAACTGATGGATTGGCTGGGTATCCCCCCTGCACATCAGGAAGGTTCCGTTCCATTCATCCGCGCCGTAGTAGCCCAGCGGAACTATAAATCGGCAGAAGAAATCGTAGAGATAGAAAAGGCTTGCAATGTGACTGCCGATATGCATATCACCGCCATGAAAGTACTTCGTCCGGGTATGTATGAATATGAAGTGGTGGCGGAAATGAACCGGGTAGCGGAATCAAATAACTGCGAACTTTCTTTCGCTACAATCGCTACCATCAACGGACAAACTTTGCATAACCATTATCACGGCAATAAAGTAAAACCGGGTGATCTGTTTTTAATAGATGCCGGTGCGGAGGTTGAATCGGGATATGCAGGAGATATGTCATCTACCATTCCTGCCGACAAGAAATTCACGCCCCGCCAACGGGAAGTCTACGAGATACAGAATGCCATGCATCTGGAATCGGTTAAAGCACTCCGACCGGGCATTCCTTATATGGATGTATACGAATTGTCCGCCCGTGTCATGGTTGATGGAATGAAAGCTCTCGGACTGATGAAAGGCAATGCGGAAGACGCTGTTCGCGAAGGTGCGCACGCCTTATTCTATCCGCATGGATTAGGCCACATGATGGGGCTGGATGTACACGACATGGAAAATCTGGGAGAAATATGGGTAGGCTACAACGGTCAGCCGAAAAGTACGCAGTTCGGCCGTAAGTCACAACGCCTTGCCATACCTCTGGAACCTGGATTTGTACATACGGTAGAACCGGGTATATACTTTATTCCGGAATTGATCGATATGTGGAAAGCGGAAAAGAAATTTACCGATTTCATCAACTACGACGTAGTGGAAACTTATAAAGATTTCGGCGGTATCCGCAATGAAGAAGATTATCTGATTACCGAAACCGGCGCCCGTCGATTAGGCAAGAAGATTCCTTTAACGCCAGAAGAGGTGGAGGCTTTGCGATAATTGTTCACCACAGATTACACGGATTAACACAGATAATAAAATAATATTGATAATCAATGTATTAATCTAATCTGTGTTAATCCGTGTAATCTGTGGTAAAAATGACTTCAATCATCCCAATCGGATAAAGGTAATACTTTCTTTCCATACCACCTCATCCAGGCATACGCCTTCCTTTTTCTAAGATAAAGTGTATCACCACAATTCTCCAGTGCCTCCCAATCAAAGACAGAGTGAGAGCGGAAGGACTTCTCCAACCAATAAAAGATGTGGTAAGTCGCAAAGGGAAGCAACATCCACCACCATGAGAAGAACAACGACAAGACCAAAGCGGGTAGCAACGTCAACAAGAAGCATTCCCAGAACTGCCTTGCATGGATTCTGACTTCCATATCTTCCCAAATCTCCAAATATTTATATCGGGTAAAAAAAAGACCACCCAACATAAAACAATGCTTCTTTCCTTTTCTTAAGAACCATTTTGCCAAAAGATTATTATAAAAAATCATACTCTTACTATTTTTGCATATAATCTATATAACAGAATATAAAATCAAAGGTTTAGGCTTTTAGCGTTTAATATCATTATACACACCCTCTTCCCACTTAATATTTAAAGCTGCTTCCCCCAAGAAATTCGCGAAGCAAAGAAGTCGGCGGAATTTCCTTATCCTGTACGGGAACGAAATATTTGATAAACTTCAATAACCGATAAGCCTCGCAATATTCGGGACAATTACGCGGTACTCCCATCAATATAGGCTCGGCATGGAGACGAAGCACGGCAAACTCGAAAAGCAGTGCCGAGTTAAACATTACATCTGCATTTTCCTGATAAGGGAAAATCCACTTGTCTTCACCCGCACGCACACTAGGCCAACGCGAGATTGTCTCACGGGCAGAATATCCCCGATAATTGAAATCACGGATAATACGGCGTAACAAACGATTGTCCGTTGTCGGAATCCAGTTGTGGTCGTCCAACGAAATGGTCGTCAACGCAGAAACATAAATCTTGAACTTCCGTTCTGCCGGAATATGAGGAGTAAGTTCGGGATTTAAGGCATGAATACCTTCCAGGATTAATATCGTATTATCTTTAATTTTCAGTTTATCACCCTTATACTCTTTCTTTCCGAGTGAGAAGTTAAAACGGGGAAGTTCCACCTCCTCTCCACGAAGCAATGCCTGCAACTGCCGATTAAACAGTTCCAAGTCGAGCGCGTAAAGCGATTCATAATCATAGTTTCCGTTCTCATCCAACGGCGTATCTTCACGGTCTACAAAATAATTATCGAGAGAAATAGGATATGGCTTTAACCCGTTCGTCATAAGCTGAATAGAAAGGCGTTTGCTGAAAGTAGTCTTTCCCGAAGAAGATGGTCCGGCTATCAGCACCAGTTTCACCCGGTTTCCGTTTTCTCCCCGATGGAAAATGGTATCGGCAATCTGAGCAATCTTCTTTTCCTGCAATGCTTCCGCAACGTTTATCAAATCCGTCGCGTGTCCTACTTCACATGCCAGATTGAAATCACCCGCATTGTTAAGCCCCATGATATAGCTCCAATTCAGATATTCCTTAAAGACATCCAGCATCTTCTCCTGCTTCACGACATCTTCCAAGACTTCTGGATTCTCACGGCTCGGAATGCGAAGAAGTAATCCATCGTAATATTTCACAATGTCGAACAGTTTCAGATACCCGGTGCTGGGCAACAGATTACCATAGTAATAATCGACCGTATCTCCCAACGTATAATAATAGGTATAGAGAGAACCGGAAGTTTCGAGCAATCTGACCTTATCATTCATTCCCCGTTCGCTGAAAATACGCACAGCCTCAGTTGTATGGCATTCAATGCGATGATAAGGAATATCCTCAGCAATAATTTCCTGCATACGCTGCTTGATACGCATCACGTCTTCCAGCTCCACAGGACGCCCGATCCGCAAATTGCAGAAATATCCTTTTGAGACAGGGTGCTCTACAAACAATTTTCCTTCCGGGAACAATTCCGTGACAGCCTTGAACAGTACAAAGCAAAGCGAACGGACATAAGTCCGCATACCGGACTGGTCACGCACATCCAGAAACTCTATATCCTTATTATTATAGACTCTGAAATTAAGCCCTTCAGATCGGTTATTGACTTTGGCGCTAACCACCTGGTAAGGAAAATTAAGATTAAAACCGTAATAAATATCCAAAAGTGAGCTCCCGATAGGGAATTCTTTAGAAATATTATTATTTTTGCAACATATTTGTAACATCTGTTTCATCGAGTTCGTTAAAAGGTGAATATTATGGGACTAAATATACTTATAATCAGATTGAGAACAAATAACCATTAAAAATATTATAGATGGAATATTCTTTTTATGATTTTTTAAAGCTCATAGGCTCATTAGGACTCTTCCTTTACGGAATGAAAATCATGAGCGAGGGCTTACAAAAGGTCGCGGGTGACAGGCTACGAAGTATCTTGACGGCAATGACTACCAATCGGGTAACGGGTGTTTTAACAGGTGTGCTAATCACAGCCCTTATCCAGTCCTCTTCAGCAACGACTGTAATGGTCGTAAGTTTCGTTAATGCAGGACTGCTCACTCTTGCCGAATCCATCAGCGTCATTATGGGCGCCAATATCGGTACTACCGTAACCGCCTGGATTATTTCTATTTTCGGATTTAAGGTTGACATGGCCGCATTCGCCCTTCCACTTCTGGCCATTGCCCTTCCGCTTATCTTCTCAGGCAAAAGCAACCGCAAATCCATCGGTGAATTCATTTTCGGTTTCTCTTTCTTATTTATGGGACTTTCTTACTTGAAAGCCAATGCTCCCGACTTGAACGCCAATCCGGAAATGCTTGCCTTTGTACAGAACTATACGGATATGGGATTTTTCTCCATCCTCCTGTTCTTATTCATCGGTACTATACTGACCATGATCGTACAGGCCTCCGCCGCTACGATGGCAATCACGCTAATCATGTGTGCCAACGGCTGGATCAGCCTGGAATTGGGAGCTGCCCTCGTATTGGGTGAAAATATCGGAACAACCATCACCGCCAATCTCGCCGCATTGACAGCCAACACACAGGCTAAGCGGGCAGCATTGGCACATTTTGTATTCAATGTATTCGGTGTTATCTGGGTGCTGATTATTTTCCATCCTTTCATGCAGATGGTTAACTGGGTAGTAGACACTTTCTTCCAAAGCAGCGATCCGGAAGTCGCCATCTCCTACAAATTGTCGGCTTTCCACTCTATCTTCAACATCTGTAACGTATGTATCCTGATATGGGGTGTGAAATTGATTGAACGTACCGTATGCGCTCTCATACACCCGAAAGAAGAGGACGAAGAACCACGATTGCGCTTCATCACCGGAGGTATGCTTTCCACTGCAGAGCTCTCTATACTTCAGGCACGTAAAGAAATCCATCTCTTTGCAGAGCGTACCCATCGTATGTTCGGCATGGTGCAGGATTTGCTACACACAGAAAAGGATGACGATTTCAACAAGCTGTTTAGCCGGATAGAAAAATATGAGAATATCAGTGACAACATGGAACTTGAAATAGCCAACTATCTGAATCAGGTTTCTGAAGGACGCCTAAGTTCAGAAAGTAAATTGCAGATACGTGCCATGTTGCGGGAGGTGACGGAAATCGAAAGTATTGGTGACAGTTGTTATAATCTGGCACGCACCATCAACCGGAAACGTCAGACCAACCAGGATTTTACCGAGAAACAATATGAGCATATTCATTTCATGATGAAACTGACGAACGATGCACTTGCTCAAATGATTGTGGTAGTAGAAAAACCGGAACATCAGAGCATCGATATCAACAAGTCCTTCAACATCGAGAATGAAATTAACAACTACCGTAACCAACTGAAGAATCAGAACATTCTGGACGTAAACAACAAAGAATACGATTATCAGATGGGAGTTTATTACATGGATATTATCGCCGAATGCGAGAAACTGGGTGACTATGTGGTAAATGTGGTAGAAGCTAGCAGTGATGTAAAAGAGAAGAAAGCTTCTTAATAGAGCAAAATTGAATCATAAAAAAGGAGAATCAGCTAAAATATATTTATAGCCGATTCTCCTTTTTTATTTTCAAAACTACCCTTCTGATACTTGATATAGAGTATCTATACAAGAATATTAGACACAAACAACATAAAAATAGAGAAAATCAAAATAGATACGGGTAATAACAAGAAAGCTAATTGATAAATTCTTATTAAATTTGCTCGTGATAGGAATCATTCCAGAAAGCAGTCTTAATCTATCATTTTTAATAACCTCAAATGGATATAAAATGAAAACACTATTATTAACCGGTCACAAAATTATTTGCTTATCACTCATATTATTCTTTAGTTCTAATATCAGGGCTGCATCCACTGATCACATAAACTTCAGAAAACTTTCCGTAAATGAAGGATTGTCTCAAAACACTGTATGGGGAATGATGCAGGATGCAAACAACAAAATATGGATTGGTACGACAGATGGTCTGAACCGTTATGACGGCTATACGTTCACCACCTACTATCACACTTCCAATGACAGCCTTTCTATTGCAAATAACCAGATTATATCACTTTGCACCGATTCGGACGGTGTATCGTGGTTCGGTACGCTGGTCGGCTTATCACGTTATAACCCGGAAACGGATAATTTCACCAATTACCTCTTACCTAATACCCCTTTTCAAGTATTAGCAATAGAGGATGCCTCCGATAAGGGTATCTTATTCCTCGCAACAAACATCGGACTTGTTTCTTTCCAAAAAGGAGACAAGAAACTACATATAGATCCAACACTTAAACATCTAACTATCAACACTATTTATAGAATAAAAGACGAACTATTATTGGGTACTTCTCAAGGTGCATATCTATATTCAATCCATACGAAGAAAACAAAAAAAATACTCCCTGAACTACTCGATACGCCAATTGCCAGTATCATCTATAACACTAAGACCAAAGACTACTGGGTAGGTACCCAAAAGAAAGAAATCTATCGTTTCAACAATAAATGGCAAATATTGAAAAAATATCAGATAGATAAAAGTGATACGTTCTCTCCCGCCAATACAGTGCGGGTACTGAAACAGTATACAGACGGACAAATATGGATTGGTACCACCGAAGCATTGTTCAGTTTTGATCCGGAGCACGAAATATTTGAAAAACGCTTGTCTCATAGTTCTATCCGTTCTCTCTTTATAGACAATCAGGGAGGAATATGGGTAGGAACCTACTATGATGGAATCAATTATTACCACCCGTTTGCCCCGACATTTAAAACGTTAGAATATTCTCCTTATTTCAATTCCCTGAATGACAAAGTCGTCAGCTGTATTGTGGAAGAACCATCTACCAAGAATCTATGGATCGGAACAAATGATGGCGGTGTAAACTACTACGACCGTCAAAAACAGACTTTTTCTTATTATAGAGCCACAAAGCAAGGGAATGGGTTACGTTCCAATAACATTAAAGCCATTTTACTGGATAAATCCGGTAATATCTATGTAGGTACACACTCCGGCGGACTAAGCTATATCCACACAAAAACAGGAAAAATAGAGAATTTCTCAATACCTCAAATGGAAGCTGAAGACAACAGCTGCTACTCCTTACTGGATGACGGTGAAAACTTTCATGTAGGTTCAATGGTCGGTCTGCTGCTCTTCAACAAAACAACCAAAGAGTTCAGAAAACACCCGTTGGCTGAAAGCAACCCGGAATTATCCGGAATATTAATAAGAGCCTTATACCGTGATTCCTCCGGAAAGATTTGGATTGCTACCGAAAAAGGACTGTTCTTATACACCGGAACTCCCAAAGTTCAACATCTGACAGATAATTTGTCTTCCGACTTTTCGGCTCATATCATAGCTTACTGCATCCACGAAGATAGTCAGAAAAATATATGGGTCACTTCTGCCAATGGGCTATACCAATACGGACCGGATATAGAACTGCATAAACATTACACTGTTAAAAACGGCCTCATCAACAATTGTATATACGGGCTTTTGGAAGATAGTTCAAGGCGTATGTGGTTGAGTACCAACAAAGGGTTGTCCTGCTTCGACATTGACAGAGAACAATTTCACAATTACCGGCAGGAAGACGGCTTGAGCCACAATGAATTTAACGTATATGGTTACTGTAAAGGTTCCGATGGTACTTTCTATTTCGGAAGCCTGAACGGCATCACTTATTTCAGCCCGTTCAAGTTTATGGAGAACCCGTTCATGCCCCAACCTGATATTGTAGGAATATCCCTTATGAACCAGTCGGTCACCCATCTCCAGAACAACATATCCCAAGTACACCGGGGTGAATACGGCCGACTGCAGGGCATAGATTTCCCCTTCAACCAACGACAGTTCAATATCCGGTTTACCGTTTCAAACTATCTCAGCAACCAGCGCAATGCGTTCGCTTACCAGCTCAAAGGCTTCGACAAGGAGTGGAATTCTACCGAAGAACGTAATGTCAGTTATTCCAACCTTCCGCCGGGACATTATACCTTCCTGTTGAAAGCGTGTAACAACGATGGCAAATGGTGCGAGATGCCGACTGAATTCTTTATACACATCACTCCGATGTGGTATCAGACATGGATAGCCAGGTGTATTTTTATCCTGTGCGGCTTAGGTATCATCGGCTGGATTATGTATTTCTTCATCGCAAGAACCAGAATGAAGATGCAGTTGCAGGTTGAGACACTTGAACACAACAAGATACAGGAAATCAATAATGAAAAGGTGCGTTTCTATATGAATATGTCGCACGAGCTGCGTACTCCGCTAAGCCTGATTATCGCCCCATTGGAAGACATGATGAAACTAAGCAGAATGCTGGATAAAAAACTGCAACGCGATTTGCAATATGTTTATCAAAACAGCCGTAGGCTGCTACATATCATCGACCAGCTCTTAAACTTCAGAAAAGCGGAATCAGGCGCTCTACCTATCCAAGTAGAAATGTGTAATATCGAAGAATGGTTCCGGCAGATATTCATGCTGTTTTATAATCAGGCAGAAACCCGTAACATTGACTACCTGTTCCATTCGGGAATCATCGGCACACAATTTCCGATCGACAAAAAATATATCGAAACTATTTTAATCAACCTGTTATCCAACGCCTTCAAATTTACACCGGACAATGGAAAAATAGAACTGGAACTCTGGGAGAAAGAAGATACCTTCGGATTTAATGTAAAAGACAGCGGTAAAGGTATTCCCCAGGAAAAGCTGAGCCATGTTTTCGAACGCTTTTATCAGGTTAATGAGAATGACAAGGGAACCGGCATCGGGCTTTCCTTGGTGAAATGCCTGGTGGACAAACATCACGGCAGTATTTCTGTGGATAGTAAAGAACGACTATACACCATATTCAGCGTTATACTTCCCAAAGATGTAAATACATATACAGCCGAGGAATTGGCAAAACAGCCCGTCAAAACCTCCGACTCCAGTCTTTATATTGACGAATCCCTATCTTACATCCCGGCAGAAGACAATCAAGAGAACGGCACGGATAAGGATACGAACAAACCTGTCATTCTACTAGTGGATGACAACATCGAAATGTTGGACTACTTGAAGGGTATCCTGCAATCCAAGTATCAGATTATAACAGCTACCAATGGCAAAATAGCTCTCGACATAATGAAGACACAGCCGGTTGATATTGTGCTCTCGGACGTGATGATGCCCGAAATGGACGGATTGCAACTGTGCAAGTTAGTCAAACGTAACATACAGACCTCTCACATTCCGGTGATTCTTTTATCTGCCAAGAGCTCTCTCGAAGACCAGACCTCCGGCATTGATATCGGTGCAGACGATTATATCGGAAAGCCGTTCTCCACCTCTTTACTCAAGGGAAAAATCAATAATATACTGAAAGCCAGAGAACGCTTTCGGCAATATTACTCAAGTACAATCAATATAGATACGGCAAAAATGACTTCCAATGCTATGGATAATGAATTCCTGAGCAAAGTAATACAAATTATTGAAGACAACATCAGTGATGAAAAGTTCTCGACAGAAGATTTGGCAAACAAATTATTTATGAGCCGTTCCAACCTGTATATCAAGATGAATGCCATATCCGGAGAAGCACCGGCAAACTTTATCCGTCGTATCCGCTTCAACAAAGGATGTCAGATGCTGCTTGAAGGACGCTATACCGTTGCTGAAATCAGTAATAAAATAGGTTTTAGCTCTCCTTCTTATTTCACCAATAGTTTTAAGAAATATATCGGAATGCTTCCTACCGAGTATATCAAAAAGCATCAGGAAAAAAGTAATTCCTGAAATCAGTCATTCTAAAGACTGAACGTATCAAAAGGAAAAGTTCCCTCATATTGAAGGAACTTTTCTTTTAAATCAGAATGTCAGGATAGCACGGGCATTGCCACTATTTGTCACTGCCCACCAGTCGTCTTCGATGCCTCCATAATCATTCGTTTCTACACCGAAACAGACAAAACCAGCCCAAAGCCCTTTACTTTTCTTGTCAGTAGCAGTGCTATACCAATGACGTCTTTCATTACCACCCACAGGAAACAGTTCGCCCACCCCGGCATTTGCCAGAACTTGCAATGAATTCCGAACAATCAAAGATTCCGTCAACTGCCCGCCACTTGCTGTTGCGTATGCTTTTGCAAGCGCATCATATTGCTTGACAGCTCCCCAATACCAACCACTGGTATTGGCAGGTGCTTTTGTTATCTCATCATTCTGATAGTTTATGATAATTTCCGCAATAGGATAATCAGACAATGTTTGCTGTTCCAATAATTTTGTTTTCAAAAAACCTTGAATATCATTCATATCTCCTTTCAATCCTTCGGGAATAACCACATCTGCCGATTTTCTAGGTTTCAGATTAGCGTCATTAGTTCCATCTCTAAAATCATAAGCCGCTACCACCCAGCCATTAATCGTCTCTAAATCAGCTAAGGCTGTTCCGGGATAGTTTTCTGGAGAATCAAAAGCCGCCGCACCGTTGCTATGCGCCACTGCAAATACCACACCGATACACGGATTATCAGCATCCGCCACATAATTGGATGAAGTTGTACCATCCTTATAGAAGAAATCACCCACTTTTACTTTACCCTGCTGCGCTATTACAGTCATATCCGCAACATCCCAATCGGCTACATCAATATCGTAAGTAATATTAAAGTCAATTTCCGGTTCGGGAGTTTCCTGCATCATAGCTGCGCTCACTTTCACGTGACGGTTACGTACTATAGGGATAAGATTATCAGGAATGTTCACAGTCTGTTCCGGTATTGCTTCTATACCGGTAGTGAAAGTCAGGCTCACACCACCCAGTTTCTGCGTTTCGTTGTTGGCGAATGTATAAAATGACAGTAATGTGCGCTCTGCCATTACTTCCGGTTTGAAATCCGTCACATGATGTTCCTGTTGCACCGGAGTGCCTGCCACCATTCCGGTAGCTACATTGAAAGTAGTAGCTACGGGGAAGATTGTTTTCAGTTCTTTCAGCAAATTAAACTCACGCTGGTTTTCCTCGCGGATACTGATTTTTGAGAATGGACGTGCCAGGGAGATCTCCATAGCAAGCCCTTCGCCATCGTTCTTTTGCATCTCACCGCTATAGAAGAAAGCATCACAAGCGTTGTTATTAACAAGCTCCAAAGGATTCTTCATGCTCACGGCAGTCAAATCGGACGTATCAAAATATTTATCCGCATAACGGGTAGTTTCAGCGTTGCTGCCCGCATCTAGCTGAGAGGCATTTGCGTCAATATAATCTGCCCAAATCAAACAGTTGTACGTTCCCGCTTCCATTTCAAAAGCGAAAGAAAGCTTTCCCGCCAATGCATCCGGGGTTGTCGCTATCTCTTCACGATAAGCCAACTGGTTGTTCTCCTTACGATAGATTTCAAGAATACAACGCAATTTATGTGCGCTTGCATCCACACGTGTCTCAGACATCTTTTCCGGAAACAAAGCAGACAAGCGGACTTCATTCGCGTCAATGCCAGTAGAAATTTTATCGTCATCTTCGCTACAAGCCGTTAATAGTCCCAGACTGCAAAAAAGAAATATATTAAAGAAAATATTTTTCATATATTCATCGATTTAATTAGATACTATATTTAGAATGTCAGAATAGCACGGGCATTGCCACTATTCGTTATCGCCCACCAATCATCCTCAACGCCTCCATAATCTCCATGCTCTACACCAAAACATACAAAGCCTGCCCAAACTCCTTTCCCCCTCTTGTCTGTAGCAGTACTATACCAATGGCGTCTTTCGTTACCATTTACAGGAAAAAGTTCCCCTATTCCGGCATTTTCCAAAAGCAACAACGACTCACGAACTGGCAAAGATTCTGTCATCTGCCCCTCTTTAGATACTGTAGCATACACTTTTGCAAGCATCTCATATTGTTTGACAGCTCCCCAATACCAACCGCTAGTAGTAGCAGGCGCTTTCGTTTTCCCATCATTCTGATAGTTTACAATCATTTCCGCGATAGGATAATCAGACAAAGTCTGCTGCTTGAGCAGTTCTGTTTTCAAGAACCCCTGAATATCATCCATATCTCCTTTCAATTCTTCAGGAACCACCACACCTTCTTTTCTAGGTTTCAGATTATTCTTGGTATTATCATCTCTAAGGTCATAAGCAGCCACAACCCAACCTTTTATCTCTTTCAAACCAGTCCCGGGATAATTCTCCGGAGTATCCGCAGAAGCTGCACCGCCATTATTTGCCACGGCAAATACCACACCGATACAAGGATTGCTTCCGCTTGCCTTATAAGAAGAAGACCAGCTACCGTCTGCATAGAAAAAATCACCTACTTGTGGAAGTTCAGACGGTTCGGGCTCTTCGGGCACAAAAGTTCCGTCACCTATCAATTCTCCTTTCACAGTGAGTTGCTGATTCCGCGTCAGCGCGACAGCACCTGCGGGAATTTCACGGTTCAGAACCGTACTGCCTAATGAAAACTGGAACGAAATGGTTTCCATTTCCTGTTTTCCGGTGGAAGGAGTGAACACGTAGTTGGTAAACAGCACACGTCCGGCATTATCCTTATCAATATCCTTCTTTATAAAGTTCAATGGCTGCATAGAACTCAACGGTTCACCGGTCGCCACATTAAAGCCTGAGGGTACCTGATACGAAGCTCTTAATTTAGTTAATAAAGAGAATTGTTCCGCATCATCTTCCTTAAATACCACCTTTGCCAAAGGACGAGTCAGCGTTACAGTCTGTGCGACAGCTTCCGACTTTTTCTCCAGGTCTATCCGGGCAAAGAAAGCGTCGCATGCATCTGTATCAAACAGATTGGCGCCATTGGCATCTTTAATTGTTACCGATTTCAGGTTCTCCGTATTATAAAAAGTATCGGCATAACGTGTATAAGTCAATCCGTCTTCCGTAACAATCTGCTCTTCCGCAGCATCAACAGCTATAAAGTCTGTCCAAATCAGACAAGTATAATCGCCGGCTTGCAACTTGAAGTCGAGTGAGGGGGTAGCACCACCCTCAATCGCTTGTTCCTCACGATGTTTCAGCATCGGTTCATCATCAGCAGTCCACACTTCCAGGATACAACGCATCTTATAAGACGCGGGAACCGTAATTGCCGCACGCGTGGAAGCTACCGATGACGGTAACTTCAAGGAAAAGTTCACCCGGCTGTCCCCGTTCAAGGTTTCCACACTTTCCTCTTGCGTACACGCAACGAAAAGCGTCATAAACAAAGCTACTAATATATAAACTATTTTCTTCATTTCTTTCTGAAATTTCTATTAAACAAAAAGTTTACCTTATCTCAACGTACGGGTCACTTGCAGTGGCTTGTCTCCTATTTCCTGCGTCTGTGCCGTACCACGCACTTTATCATAAAGCACGGAAGATTTCTCCTGCATACGCTGGTAAGGCGCACCGCCTAACACCGGAGAGCGGTCGCTATTGTCGAATACCGTGCCCGTCACCGTATTCGCAATAGAAATGGCTGCGGGTTTATCCGCACTCAATTCAGCTTCAATTGTCCAGTCGCCCACTGTAAATGTGTCGTCTACCCGCCAAATATTTTCCACGTTGCCGTTCTCACTCACCTGGATAATGGTAAGAATCTTGTTTTGTGCCACCGGGCCGAATTCCGCCGTCAGATGCCACTGTTTGTCAGCCGCTTTCGTCGGTTCACCACCCGGGAACCATTTGTTGGTAGTCGTAATCTTAGGTGTCTCATCGCTGAATATCTGCGCTACGGAAGTAAATCCTACCGTCTCATTCTCCGTAGTCACCTTGTTTCCCGCTACGTGGAATTCCACCGGACTATGCAGCAACCATTGCCAGGTGGCAGGTTCGGTAGCACCTAAATCATCATAGATAACCACCTTATTGGGACGAAGCATAAAAATCTGACGTTTATAGTTGTTCAGCGGATTATCACCGAAACCATACTGCTGTGTCTGCGACAAGCCGGCTGCGGCAAAGCTATTTATCCAATACGTATTTTCCGTCGTTCCGCAATATGCCTGCGAAGCATCGCCCATAAAGTAGGCCAGATTATCTCCGTTCAATGCACGCTCGATATTGCCATAAGCTCTTGTAGTGAAAGGCTGACCGACACCGTTCACCATCACCGTGTTGTGCCCGCGGGTATTGCGATATTGCAGAATGGCATGAGCGTCATTATAAACCTGATAATAACCGGCATTCATGTATACGTATTCTCCTTTATAAAGAAGTCGGAAGCTGTTCTGATCCGAGTGCGTATGATTACCCGAACCATAAGGACTGGAACGGAAAGCAAGAGACATATTGCTGCTACGTTCGTTCATATCCGAGAAAGCCACTCCTTCACCACTATCCTTATACCATACAAAGTTCTCCAATCCCGGATCTTCATGACCACCTACATTATAAGGTGCATCTCCCTGAGAGATACGATACAGGCGCAGGTCATAATTGCGATATAAATTGTGCATACTCTCCGACGCGATACTCGACCGTTGACATTCCTGCACATACCAGATAGCATTGGGGTCATTAAGTTCACGAGCCAGGAAATCGGCAAAACCGATTCTGGAACGGGCAGGTCTGTCCTCTCTGTTGAAATCACCGAAAGAAGTATTCTGACTGTCCGGCAACCAGGAATAAACCAAGGCTCTTCCCGCATTCCGGAACCAAGGATGTTGCAGGAAGTCCGCTCCTGTGAGATGAGACAACAGCATAGTCATATAATATAAGGTATACTGATTGGTTTGGAAGTATCCCGCACCGTTGAACCAGGAACCGTCACGATTGAAACCGTTGGATGGCGCACGTGAAGTCCAAAGTTCATAGAAGTATTGCAAAATAGTCATTGCTTCCGGATTCTTCCGGCAAAGAACAAATGTTCCCTGTACCATTCCACGCAATGTAACCTGCCAAGTGTGTTCGTCAAAGAACCAGTTCTCCATGCGTCCTCTGAAATGATTGTAATAGTAAGTGGCGATTTTCATTATCTCCGTCTCCATCTTTGTCATTTCATCGGCAGTCAGGTCATTCTGACATGCATCATAAACGGTACTCAGAATAGTTACGATTTCGGCAGCGGCGAAGTCATTATTGCGCCAAGTGTCATCAGCCAACGTTTCACCCAACATTCTGCGCACATAGTCCAGCATCTTATCATAATACTTGGTTTCACCGGTCAGCAAATACGCCGTATAAAGATAGTCGAATATGTATTCGCTCAATGTAGCGCTTTGAAGATACAAACCTTTAGCGGCATCTATTCCTTGCTCTTTATAAGCTTGTTCGGCTCTGGAAATCATGTCGTCATATTCCACATGTTCTTGTATCTTCGCTTTCGCAGTCTCGATACCAGCAGCCAAGTGACAATGAATACGGGGATATCCCACAGGAATGTTCTGCCGGAGCACCGAGAAGTCCGGAGTAACGAACACAGGTTCCTTACCGGTCACTGTAAAGGAGTATACTTTACTCCAGCCTGCAGTCCTTCCATCCTGATCCACTGTACGGAAACGCCAGTACCACTGTCCCGCCGCCATCTCTTGGTGAATATTAAACACATTCCAGTTCAGCTTTCCCGAGCGGTAGGTACCCTGTTCGGGAAAAGAGGTATCTTGCGACAGTTCGAACTCTAAAAATTCATTCTCTTTCCTCGCGGCTCGCGGCACCAACAACGGTGCCGGATTAATATAAAGTTCATGTTCTTCACGCGGATAGGGTTTATCCCGTTGGTCGGGATGCACCACTTCCGGTGCCTCTTCCCGGGCATAATCTTCGAAAAAGATTTCCTGATCGTCGCTACACCCTGTTGCCATAAAGAACAACAAGGCAAACATTATTTTTGAAAAGATTTTTGTATCCATATTTTCTTAATTATACTTGTGGTTACCAATCGGGATTCTGTACCAAATTCTCATTCATATACAACTCTTCCTGTGGGAAAGGAAACAGGTACATCTTGTCATCCCACTGATTCTGTCGCACCAATACTTTTGAATACGTAAAGTTTGTATCGGTTCCTGTTATTCTGACACCATAGATATTCTTTACGACTTCACCTGTCTTCCAACGGCGGATATCCCAGAAACGATGATCCTCAAAAGCCAGCTCAATGCGTCGTTCGTTACGCAATCTCTCCAAGAAAGCATTACCGGTTTCTTCCACATGTTTCATTTCGGCACAATCCCGAACCAGGTTCAAAGCTTCACGAGCCGAATAAGGATAGTCGGTTGGTTTCGTGTCCTCTCCTACCCAATGATACATCGCTTCGGCATAATTCAGCAGAATTTCAGCATAGCGGAACAAAGGAAAATGATGTTCCTTGCCAAGCGGGCTCACCGGATTCAGGCTGACTTGTGCATTCATGTGCTTACGCAGATAGTAACCCGTTTTTGTAGCGCCGTCCATACCGGTATGCAGACCACCGACATTCGTTTCCACTCTTTGCTTCAGCCATGTAGCGCCATTATACAGCACATTCAGGTAAAGTCGCGGATCACGAGTCGGGTTGCCCAGTTCATCCACGTACATATTACGTACATGATCTGCGTTATTCCAATCAAACGGAGTGCCGTTCTTCATTTCAAAAGCATCCACCAAGTTTTGTGTCGGCGTATTTCCTCCCTTCGAGCCTTCATAGCCCATCGGTTCATTGCGTGCTTCAAAAGTGCTTGTCTTGGCTCCATCACGGCGTTCGAAAATCAACTGGGGCGAATTGAACAGATTGTTATCACCCATATACAACGGGTCGCTGCCTACTTTAGGCAAGCTATATTTATTCATGGCAATCACAGCCGCCGCGGCTTTCGCTGCCTTTTCCCATTTTGCAGGCTCTCCGCTTGGGTTATGAAGCGGACTGGCTGCATAAAGCAACGCTCTGGACTTCAAAGCAAGTACGGCTCCCTTCGTCGCACGACCGGTATCCCCCCGGTAATCTCTATGATCTACCGGCAATCCATTATCCGCAATAATCCGGTCGCACTCCGTAACGATAAAGTCAACCACCGCATCAAAAGAAGAAGGTTCCACCAAATTGATTTCTTCCGGTTCATAAGTCCGGAGCAGCAACGGAATGTTCCCATAACGCTTGGCAAGTTCAAAGATGTAGAAAGCCCGCAGGAAACGTACCTCATAAGGGAATAGAGTAGCTTTGGCCTTTATCTCTTCATAGTCGTCATTATACTCAAACTTATTCAGTACCTCGATATCAAAATTCTCCAGGAAAGAGTTAGCGCTTCGGATAGCGTCAAAATAATCCCAGCCGGTATCAATCGTCTTAATGGGACTCCATACATTATTGCCGATATCGTAAATCGTATTCTGCTCCCAGCTATAGATAGAATTGTCCGTAGCCGACTCCAGCATCGCACCATCGTTGCGGTCTAAATCTGTCGGTAGAAAACTGTAAACGTAAGCTACCAGTTTTTCCAGATTATCATAGTAGGAATAAGCCGTCTCTTTCGTATCGCCATTGGTTTCGTCAAAATCCAGACTACACCCTGCCACTAAAAGAGAAGCACACATTATCACTATATATGTTTTTATTTTCATCGTACTTTCTTTTTAAAAGTTTATATTCAATCCCAAAGAAATGCTCATCGTGTCGAAATAACCCAATGAAAGGTTTTCACAATTCAGATAATCAATATGGTCTAAAGAGAATAAATCCTGTGCACGCACATAGACCTGAAGTTTGTCCATACGCAGCTTTTCCGACCATTTCTGTGGGAAATTATAATAGACATTGAGGTTACGCAATTTAAAGAACGAACCGTTTTCCAGCCATTGGGTACTGCTGCGATAGTTGTTCGCATTGTCCAATGTAGACAGGCGGGGGAGATTGGCAATGTCCTTTGTACTCTCCGTCCAGCGGATTCTGTCTTTCAGATACCAGGTGGAAATATTGTTATTGTTACGAAGCGGACGATAGACATGCGGAGTAGTCAGCATCGTGCTGATACCGCCGACTCCCTGAAATGTCGCGTCTACTCCGAATCCCTTGTATTCAAATCCCAGATTCAGGCCGTACACCATTTCGGGCACGGTAGTCGACTTGCCAATCGCCACTTCGTCATAAGCGTCAATCCGGCCATCGTTGTTCTGGTCTTTGTATTTCACGTCACCCGGACGTACCGTAGAGAACGTCTGAACAGGACTCTTACGGATATCCTCCTCATCGCGGAAGTAGCCGACAGCCTCAAGACCAAATGCCTGTCCTACCTTATGACCTTTCGCATACAGATAGTCATAAGGCTGATAACCCTCACCGTTTTCCAGCACTTTGCTGTCCATGAAAGAAACATTACCGTTGATATAGTAACGGAAATCACGGATTTTATCATTCCAGCCAAGGCTCAATTCGAGTCCTTTGCTTTCCACCTTACCTACATTCTGCTGCGGAACGTCGATACCGATCATTCCTGATACTTTATTGTTCGAAACTAAAATATTAGAACGCTTGTCATAGTACATATCGGCTGTGAAACTAAGCTTCTTGAACAGCTGTACATCCAGTCCGATATTGTATTTATCCGCCGTTTCCAGTTCCAATGAACGCATGGGTATTTTCCGTTCCAAATAGCCGGATACTTCAGTGTTACTATCACCGAAATAATACTCACGCAAGCTACTCCAATAATGTTTACCCAAACCGTAAGCAAGATTGTCGACAGCCGAACGTCCATAAGAGAGACGCAGCTTAAGCAGATCTACGAATGACCGGTCTTTCAGAAAATCTTCATTGGACAACACCCAGGCAGCCGACACCGCCGGATAAAAGCGGAACTTGTCTCCTTTCAGCAGGACGCTGGTGCCATAACGATTGGCTACCACATCTACCATATACTTGTTCCGGAAATTATAACTTGCCATTCCCATCAAAGAATGACGGTACCATGAAGAATTGACTCCCAACGACTCTTCCATCTCCTGACGGTAAAGAGCGGATACGCTTAACTGGTGATTATTCCATGCACGGTCATATCCCAATTTCACTTCCCAATTGCTGCGGATCGTTTGTTCCAATACTTTATTGGAACCACTGCCTATGTTCACTACATATTGAGGATTATCATTATAGACAGTTCCCACTTTACCCGTCTCGTCCGAATATGAAATCACTTCATACGAATAGGTTTTGGAACCTTCCTGCCAAAAAGTAGCCGTATTGTCGTAAGCGATGGCGGCTTCCGCCTTCAAACCTTTCAAGAGCATGGACAAATCCTGGGTGATTCGCATATTCGCTTCCAATTTTCTCCAGTTAGTCTGATAATATCCCTGATCGGCGATTACAGCCAACGGATTCATCTTATGAAGCAAGTTGCTTCCCCACAAATCATTGGAAGTCTTGATTGGAAACGCTGCCGACGGCACCTTGTACAGATTCTCAAAAATAGTACCGATTGTCTCGTCCGGCCGTTTTGATTCATTCAGCACCCCTACAATGCCAAACTGCATTTGTGTACTGGAAGTGAGATCTACGTCGATATTCATTCGCAGACGCATATCATAGCTACGAATCTGCGACTTATAACGGTCGGTATACTCAGTATACTTCTCATTCAACAAGCCAAAATCGTTTTTATAATCAAAAAGTCCCATATAGCGCAACTTGCTTCCCCCGCCACGCACCAGCAGGTTCAACTGATTGTTTTCGCCCATGCTCCGTGTTCCTTCATCCACCCAGTTCACATTCGGGAAAATATCCGGAGAAGTTTGGTTTCTGAACGCATTCAGGTCACTCTCGGAATACATGGGAGCCAGTCCGTCGTAATATAACGCCTCGTTCATTGCCCGGGCATAAGTGTAGGCATCCGCCATCTCCGGCTTGTTGACGGGAAGAGTAAAACCATGCTTATAATTAATATCGACATCAAAAGAGTTGTAAGCACCTCTTTTCGTTGTGAGCAAAATGACTCCGTTGGCACCACGTGCACCATACAATGCCGTCGCCGCACCATCTTTCAGCACAGACATCGTTTCCACCTCTTCCAGCGTAATCGTATTCAACGAACGGGGGAAACCGTCGACAATAATCAAAGGAGTTCCGTCGCCTAAACCGCCCCGTCCGCGTACGTTCAGTGCCGCTTCAGCATGCCAGCCAACGTTTTGTTTCGCATACAGCCCCGGGAACAATCCGTATAAAGAATTCTGCAAAATCGTAGCTGTCTTGTTCTCAAAGACTTCGGAAGAAACGGTAGAAACCGCCTGTGTCAGATTCGACCGGTTTTTCTTGATATATCCCAAGTCTATCATCTCCGCATCAAGTCCGTTGTTCCCAAGACTATCCGCTGCATGTTGCTGCCCATTCGCTGTGGTAGACAGCAGAAATGCCATACCGACAATATATAATAATTTATTATTCATTTTTCTTATCTTCTATGTTTAAGAGTTAACCTATCTCCCCATTACCATCCGGGATTTTGAATCAATCCATACTTCTTGTTTATCTCATCCTGCGAGAATGCAATCAGATACCAATGGTCTTTCCAATCATATTTCTGTTCGGTCGTCGACCTTTCATACGTAAAGCTACCATCTGCATTCTTCACGATATTCAGCGTCTCCACCGGAGTAGAAAGCAAATCGGCACGTTTCCAACGAATCAAGTCGAAGTAGCGCATCTCTTCCGCACCAAATTCAACCACACGTTCGTGCAATAGGATATCTACCAGTTCTTGTCCTTCCACCTCACGGACATCGGGCATTCCGACACGGTTGCGGACTAAATTAATATAATCGTAAGCATCCCGTCCGAATTCATCTTTCTGCTTGGCAATCCCCAACTGGTTCATTGCTTCCGCAATACTCAAATAGACTTCGGGCATACGCACCAACGGGCATTGGTAAGGCTGGTTCTTTACTTCCTCTCCCTTATCCCTCACAAACTTGCGGATACTGTAACCGTATATGGATGATTTATTATATTTTGAGTTTTCCTTGCTTTGCAGTCCGCCTTGATAACATTGCGCCCCACCATTCTGTTTCTGGAATTTATCCTGATTGATTATCAACGTTTCATACAGACGCGGGTCACGGGTTGGCTTCATGTTCTCATCAAAGAAAGGATGAGCCATATGATTCGGATTGTCCCAACTGAACGGAGTACCGTCTTTCCACTCAAACATATCCGCATAACTCGAACGCGTGGATATATACCAGTCATTATGTCCACGGTCTAAAGATTTCATGCTCATATCATATATAGGATAGCGATGAGACGCCATAATGACTTCTCTGCTGCCACGTTTCCAATAGCCGTCAACATAATTCTGCCGGGGGTCGTCACCTGTTTTCACAATCTCATGATAGTTGCCATTTTGCTCATTAAGTCTTAAGAATTCAAGACCAGCGTTTAAAGCATCTCTCCAACGTTCCTGGCGGTAATCTCCAAACCATGTTAATTTTTGAGCAGCCGCTTCTCCGTCCATATAAGGCGCATCATTATTAAACAAAGGACTTGCTACAAAAAGACATACACGCAGCTTCAATGCTTTGGCGGCAGCGGCCGTCAGATGTCCGTACTCAGCATCGCTTGCATACCATGGCAAATCAGCAGCAGCCTCATCCAGCAAAGTGACAATTTTACTAACTGTCTCTTCCAGAGTCAGACGAGGGAACAGAAAAGAATCGTCGGGATTGTAGGCATGGTCTATCCAGGGTACTCCCCCATAATGCCTCAGCATCTGTGAATAGTGGTAAGCGATAATGACCTTCATTTCTGCTTTGCGCTGTTTCTTTTCATCTCCGGTCATATCCGGCACACGGTCCACATTCTCCAAGTAAATATACGCTTTCCGGATACCATACAGCGGATTGCCAATATTCTGCGTCGTACTATTGGGATAATAAGGAAAACCGATTTCGTAAGACGCTTTAAGGCTACCTGATACATAAGCACTTTCGCGATTGTAACAAATATCTGTCACACCATCCGTATTCCCCCAGTTACCGCGGTAGCCACGGGATTCCATAGGCAAATAATCCGGCAATGACCTATACGCCTGGTTCAAAACCTGGTCGGCATACTTCTTGTTCGAAAAGACAACATCGATATCAACATCATCACCCGGCGCTTTTTCCAAAAAAGCATTACCAAGCTTGAAATCTTCACAACCGGTTATCATCCCGACCAATAACACCCATAAAAGGGCTTTTATACTTTTGTTCATCTTGATATTCAATTAAAAGGTTACATTGATTCCTAAATTATAAATCTTCATAATCGGATAAGACTGTTTCCGGTTCGGTTCGCCTTCCGGATCCATGAAGTCCAATTTGTCAAATGTCAACAAGTTATACCCAGTCAGCTTGATCGAAATCAAAGAAGCGCCGATAGCGTTTAATATCTTCTTGTTCGTGATGTTATAGCCTATAGTCGCATTCTTCAGTTTGATATATGAGGCGTCCTGCACCCAAGTAGTCGATGTTTGCTTATTACTGTTGTTGGACGACAAACGCGGATATTTGGCAGTGTTTGCCGTTTCCGGTGTCCAAGTACCGTCTGCTATAAACTGATAAAGCACTTGGCGCTTGTCAAACGGAGTCTGAAACGAATATGCCAGCTCCACATTAGCCTCTTTGGCAGCAGTCCAGTTCATGGAAGCAAAGAAACCTTTATATTCAATGCCATAATTAAAACCGAATGTGTAAAGCGGACGCTTAGGATTGCCGATTTTGCAGACATCATCCGAATTAATCACATGGTCTCCATTCAAATCTTTGTATTTCAAGTCTCCCGGACGCACCGTTTCTCCCGGTTGCGGTAATTCCGGCAACAGTTTTCCATTCGAGTCAAAATCATCTTCCGTATAGAAACGTTCCGTCACATAGCCGAAGATAGCATCTACTGACTGTCCGGTACGCCACATGTAAGGTTCGTTCGGCTCCACCTCATCCTGATAAACAATCTTATTCTTGGCATAAGACATGTTGGCGTCCAACCAATAACTGAAGTCTTTCACCTTGTCATTCCATTTCAAGCTGACTTCATATCCTTTATTGTCTACCTTACCCATATTAACCACCGGCAAAAGAGATTCATTCAGTGATGTATAAATCGGAATAGTACGGCGGTTGATAAGAATATCCTTACGCTTTTCTATAAAATAATCGAAAGTCAGACGCAGTTTATCACTGAAAAAATTCATATCGACTCCATAGTTCTGCTTCAAAGCAGTTTCCCATGTCACAAATTTATTAGCCAAACGCTTTTCTTCCGCTCCATTCGCAATCACCGTATTATACAAACCGAAATTGTAACCATCCAAATAGTCTTTATAATCTTTATCCCTATCCAATTTATCTACCACATAAGAGTCTAAATACAAGAAACGATTATTCCGCATATTGTCATTACCCACCAAACCGACAGAGGCACGCAGTTTCATATAAGTCAGATAGTTATTCTTTTTCCAAAAAGGTTCTTCCGTAAGAACGTAGCCAATGGAACCTGCGGGAAAGGTACCGAAACGCTTGTCCGGCGCAAAATTTTCAGAACCGTTATAACCGATATTAAACTCGGCCAGGTAACGGGAGCAGTAATCGTATGTCAGACGACCGACCAGACCGACATATGCGGTAGGAATTGACTCATAATCCTCCGGATAATACTTCTTGCTTTGATTATAAAGAGCAAGAGCGCCTACGTTGTGATTGCCGAACTTACGTTGATAACGCAGACTAGCCTCAAAATACCAGTCTCTCGAGCGACTAGTATCCCCTTGCTTATAAAGAAGTTCTCCGTCTCTACCGCTCGTTTTATAAACAATTTCTTTATTAAAATTGGGATCTTCAATTTTCAGTCCCGGGTCTTTCACTGACGAATAATAAAAAGGAATATAGCTTACTGTTTGAGTGGAGACGTCCTTTGTGTAAGAATAAGTGGTATTGTAAGAACCTTTGGCTTCCAACGTCAAGCCTTTTGTCACAAAATCCAAATTCTGTGTTAACACCATATCAAAATTCATGGTATTGCTCACCTGCCTTGAATAACCGGTGCCGTAGAAATTCTGGAACATTTCATACCCATTCATCAGCCCGGGAAACCGGGCAGGATCGGTCACGACTTTCTTTCCATCCACCAATCCCGGGGAAGAAAACGGAGCAGAGGTCGCCATCAGACTCCACCAAAAGTCTTCATGATTATTCGGTGCATTCTTAACACCGACAATTCCACCTATATTCAGTTTCAGAACTGTCGATTTGGACAGATTCATATCCAGATTGGCACGATAGTTATAACGAGAATATTTATAGTTACTGTTATAATCCAACTCTTTGAAATTCTTGAAGAAACCATCCTGATAAAGGAAACCTAATGACACAAAGTACTTCACATCTTTCGTTCCACCGGAAATATTCAAGTTATGCTGTGTTTGTATGGAAAGCTTCTTGGTCAGATAATCATACCAATTGACATTCGGATACATAATCGGTTCATCCCCCAAACGGAACCGGTCCAAATCATAGGGCTGAAATATCAACTCTTTTTCAGAAACGCCATTGTTGCGGTCGAGCATATTTTTCATCACCGCATGCGTATAACTATCCGCAACATCCACGATGCGTGTCGGCGACTGCACACCCACTGAAGAGGTGACGGACACCTTCGCCTTGCCTTCCGTACCGCGTTTGGTTGTCACCAAGATAACGCCATTGGCACCCCGCACACCGAATACGGCTGTTGCCGAAGCATCTTTCAATACAGAGATAGATTCGATTTCGTTCGGGTCCATCTGAAAGAAACTGCGTTCCACACCATCTACTAATATAAGAGGTGTAGCACCGGCTTCTGTGAGAGAACCGACACCACGGACAAAAATCTTCGCGTCATCCGCTCCCGGCTCGCCGCTTGTCTGAACGGAAGAAATGCCAGGAATAGAACCTGCCAATGAGTTGGATATACTCGCATTCGGTGACTTCAGCAAAGCGTCTCCTTTAATTCCCGAAATAGCTCCCGTCAGAGTTTCTTTCTTCTGACTACCATAACCCACCACCACAACTTCCGACAGGGTCTGGACATCTTCCTGCATTTCGACATTCACAGATTTACGTCCTGCCACTTTCACTTCTGCCGAGTTAAATCCGAGATAAGAAATAACGAGCACCGCATTCTTGTCAGAAAGTTCAATTTCAAAGCGACCGTCTATATCGGTCAAAACTCCGCCTGCGGCATTTTTCACAGTAACCGTCGCACCAATAATCGGCTCACCTTTAGAGTCCTTTACCACGCCCGAAACTTTGAATCTCGCTTGAGACACAATGTTGGACCGTTCCACTGCATTGGAGTTCCTATCCGGATTCATATCTTCCGCTGCACTTAAACATACATTGGATAAACAGAGTCCCGCGAATAGTAATGTCCTGCAAGTACCATAATTCATTGTTCTGATTTTCATAATCAAACTTGACTTAGTTAACAATTTACTAATTCTATTCATTGCTTTTTATCTCATTTCTGATGTGGAATTTCTATCGGAACAAAGTTAAGGACTCTTAATAAGAGGACGTCTCCATATCGTCTAAATCGATTGACATTAGCTTTAGAGCAATGTTGTTTTTATACAATTTGATTGAGATTTTATATAGCCACAAGCCGCAACAGCCCAATAAGAGCCGTTCCGGGCAGAAAAGAACATTCGTTCAGGCTATAAAATTCATTGATTTGACGACCGGATAAAGAATATTATCTTTCATAAAGCCATTTATTTATTCCTCTATAATAAAGACTTATTTTTATTGCAATAAAGATTTGTACGACACCCGGGTGTCAGACAAGTTGTAATTGCACCCGAAAAAGATTTGGTTATAAGGGAAGCATCCATTCAACAGTATTCCCATTATACTAAAAATAAGAGTACCCACCCCCCCAAGTAGCGATTTCAGTACCGATTTCAGCTCTATTGGATAAATTCAACATAATAAGAGACAAAATTAATGCTCTCTATTTACAATCTAAACTCTATTGAACAACCTTATCACATGCATACGGTTAACATTCACTATTTTTACAAACAGAAAAAAATCAAGTAAAACGATAAATTTATAACATGAAAAAGTACAATCTATTTTTGTTCTTCACGGCCCTTCTGCTGGCATCGTGCCAGACTCCTCAAAAGGAAAACTACGAATGGTTAAAAAAGAGTTTGGATACAGCCTCCGCCCAATTAAAGATTACCGGGGAAAAGTTAAAAGGTACAGGCAAGTTTCCCCGAAGTATCCATCAGGTCTGCGACACTATGTTCATAAGCCGACAACTGGAACGCGACCCTTCCGTATTCAAGGATTCGATAGAGTCGGAATCTACCCCTGAACTGGCAGGACAAATCCTACTCTGCCCTGTATCCGACTGGACCAGCGGTTTCTTCCCCGGTTCATTATGGTATGCGTACGAACTGACCCGAAAAGACTCTTTAAAGAATCTCGCTATCTATTATACCAATCAACTCAATCCGGTACGCTACATAAAAGATACCCATGACGTCGGTTTCATGGTGAATTGCAGCTATGGAAACGCATTGAGATTATCCCCCAATGATACGATAAAAGAGGTTATCAAAGAAACCGCCGATAACCTATGCGGACGTTTCAACGACACTATCGGTTGTATTCGTTCGTGGGACTTCGGAGAATGGAACTATCCTGTGATTATTGACAATATAATGAACCTGGATTTATTATTCAACGCCTATAACTTAACTTCCAACTACCGCTATAACGAGGTTGCAATCAAACATGCCAAAACGACCATGAGAAACCACTTCCGCCCTGATTATACTTGCTATCACGTAGTAAGCTATAACAACGACGGAACCGTAGACTACAAACGTACCCACCAAGGCAAACACGATGAATCTTCCTGGGCACGCGGACAAGCATGGGCAGTCTATGGTTATACATCTTGTTTCAGAGAAACCAAAGACTCCCTATTCCTGACTCATGCCGAGAATGTAGCCAACATGATTATCAGCCGGGTAAAAACCGAGGATTTGATTCCATTATGGGATTATGACGCCATACAAAGCCCGGAAACGCCCCGTGATGCGTCAGCAGCAGCAGTCACGGCATCGGCATTCATCGAGCTAAGCACCCTTACACAGAACGGCAAATATTTCGACTATGCAGAAACAATACTGAAAAACTTGTCAAGCGATACTTACCTCGCCCCGATAGGCGACAATCGAAATTTTATATTGATGCATTCGACAGGCTCTATTCCCAACGGTTTCGAAATAGACGCCCCGCTGAATTATGCCGATTATTATTATCTTGAAGCCCTGAAAAGATACATGGACGTGAAGAAAATCAAATATGCTGACCTATAAACGCTATTGAAATGAAAAAAATAACCTTATTTTTACTGTGTGCATGGTTACTGACAGGCTACACAATAGAAGTTAATGCCCAGACAAGTGTTAACGAAAAAATATTTTCATTACTCAATCTGGACTACCCCGGACTGGAACAAGTGAAAGCACTCTACCAGGCACAGAAACAGGAAGAAGCAGCCCAAGCATTGCTCAGTTACTATCGGGAACGCAAGAACATCCACCATCCCGACATTAACTTGGAAAACATCCGCCTAAGCCCGCAGGATAAGAAACGGGCCGATGATGCAATGCAGCACATCTTTTATGGACAGGAAGGCTATGAACCTACCTTTTACGGGAAAGATATCAACTGGAAATACTGGCCGATAAAGGATAATGAGATACGTTGGATGCTTCACAGGCATAAATGGTTTATCCCGATGGGGTATGCTTACAGGGCAAGTAAAGATGAAAAGTATGCCAAGGAATGGGCATTCCAATATATGGACTGGATTAAAAAAAATCCACTTCTGGAGATTCCCAAAGAAGAATATGAGATTCTGGACAACAGTACACTCCAGGACGAAGCCGAGAACAATCGTTTTGCATGGCGTCCGCTAGAGGTGAGCGACAGGTTACAGGCACAATTAATTCAATTCCTGTTGTTTCTGCCCGCCCAATCGTTTACTCCGGAATTCCTGACCGAATTTTTGTGGAACTACCACAGACATGCCTTATTTCTCTCTAAAAATTACTCCAAACAGGGCAATCATCTACTTTTCGAAGCGCAACGAATGTTGTATGCAGGCACTTTCTTCCCCGAATTCAAAGATGCCGCCCAATGGAGAAAAAGCGGAATAGATATATTGAATCATGAAATCCAGATACAGGTATATCCGGACGGCGGACAATATGAACTGGATCCTCATTACCACCTGGCCACCATTAATATCTTTTATTACGCACTGAATATGGGAACAGTCAACGGCTTCCGAAATGAATTTCCACAAAACTATATAGACACCATTGAGCGCATGATTATGTTCTACGCCAACATCTGTTTCCCCGATTACAGCAATCCCTGTTTCAGTGACGCTGTCTTAACCGGAAAGCAGCCGACTATCAACTATTACAAAAAGTGGTCTGTTTTATTCCCGGACAATCAAGCTATCCGTTACTTTGCCACAGAAGGCAAAGAAGGGAAACGCCCGGATTATCTGTCCAAAGGATTCACAACTTCGGGTTTCTTTATATTCCGTAACTCCTGGGAACCGGATGCTATCCAAATGGTAGTGAAAGCCGGCCCGAAAGGAGAATGGCACTGCCAACCGGACAACGGAACATTCGAACTCTGGTTCAACGGGAAGAACCTGTTCCCGGACTCCGGCTCTTATGTTTTTGCGGGTGATGAAGAAGTGATGAGATTGCGAAACTGGTTCAGAGCAACTGCCGTACATAACACGTTGACATTGGACAACCGGACCATAGAGGTCACCGAATCAGTAACCAAATTATGGCAACCGGAAGGAAATACACAAATACTGGTAACAGAAAATCCGGGTTATAAAGAGTTGAAGCACCGCCGTTCTGTATTCTTTGTCGACAATTCGTTCTTTGTCATTGTAGATGAGGCAATAGGAAAAGCCCGAGGAACAGTTAATTTGCATTATCAGCTCTGTGAAGGAGAAACAGCTTTGGACTCCCCAAAAATGTCTATTACGACAGCTTTAGAAAATAAAAGCAATGTAAAACTACAATGCTTCAGCACTGACAAAATGAAAGTTGTTAAAGAGGAAGGCTGGTATTCAACAGCCTATCGCCAACGTAGCGAACGTCCTGCAATAGCGTTTAATATAGAGAAAAAAGATGATAAGCCGGTGCGCTACATCACTGTTATCTATCCTTTCAAAGACAAAAATAACAAAGACAAGTTCAACGCTCGTTTCAAAAATAAGAAGTTCAATGAAAACGAATTGGAAATCGAAGTAAAGGTAAATGGGAAATCGAGAGTTTTAGGGTATAAGTTATAAATACAAGGGATTGGTTAGTTTTCAATAGGCAGGGGAAGGGGGAATACTCCTTCCCTTTTGTATTTAAATACGCAGCGGAGGCAACGGAACAGCTCTCCTCCAGAAAAACAAAAAAGACCGGACATATATCTATACACCCGGCCATTCTCCTCTTAATAATTCTCTCTCTTGGTTTTATCCTTCGTACGGTTCAAAATCTTCTTTGCCGACTCCACATAACGGACAAGTCCAATCATCTGGAATGTCTTCAAAGGCTGTTCCTGGTTCAATTCCGCTTTCCGGATCTCCTTGTTCGGGGTCGTAAATATATTCACAGACCGTGCAAATGTACTTTTTCATAACGTTCGTATTTTTAAATGGTTCTACATGATAAAACACACAAAGCAATCTATTTGTTCAATCTGTTATTCAAATATCAAACAATTCACAACTTCATAAAAAGTTTTAATTAAACAGTCAATCACAATTTTATATTGTACTTTTGTAACTCAAACTAAACGCATGTATCTGCATGAGTACAAATAAAAATGACATTTATCACATAGGACTTACCGATAATGAGGTCCTGCAAAGCAGGGAAAAGAATGGCGCCAACCTGCTGACACCCCCCAAGCGTCCCTCTCTGTGGAGGCTATATTTAGAGAAATTTGAAGACCCCGTTGTACGCGTACTGTTGGTAGCAGCCGTATTTTCGTTAATAATTTCTATCATCGAGAATGAATATGCCGAAACGATCGGAATTATAGCCGCTATCTTGCTCGCCACCGGAATTGGTTTCTTCTTCGAATATGATGCGAACAAGAAATTCGACTTACTGAATGCGGTCAATGAAGAGACTTTAGTTAAAGTCATCCGAAACGGTCGTGTACAGGAAATTCCGCGCAGAGATATCGTAGTCGGCGATGTCGTTATTCTGGAAACCGGCGAAGAGATTCCTGCCGATGGAGAGCTGCTCGAAGCCATTTCTCTGCAAGTAAATGAATCGAATCTGACGGGAGAACCTGTTATCAACAAAACAACCGTAAAAGAGGACTTCGATGAAGAAGCGACATACGCCTCCAATCTGGTAATGCGAGGCACTACCGTAGTTGACGGTCACGGCACGATGCGCGTTCTCCAAGTAGGTGATGCGACTGAGATTGGAAAGGTAGCCCGTCAAAGTACCGAAGAGAGCCTCGAACCGACTCCGTTAAACATACAGCTGACCAGACTCGCCAACCTGATCGGAAAGATTGGTTTTACCGTTGCCGGTCTCGCTTTCCTTATTTTCTTTGTCAAAGACGTATTGTTCTACTTCGACTTCGGAGCATTGAACGGCTGGCATGAATGGTTACCGGTTTTTGAACGGACTCTCAAATATTTCATGATGGCTGTCACCTTAATAGTAGTAGCCGTTCCCGAAGGGCTACCAATGAGTGTCACACTCAGTCTGGCACTGAATATGCGCCGTATGCTTGCCACCAACAACCTCGTACGAAAGATGCACGCTTGCGAAACAATGGGAGCTATCACCGTGATATGTACGGACAAGACGGGTACACTGACGCAAAACCTGATGCAAGTGCACGAGCCCAACTTCTATGGTTTAAAGAACGGCAGCGAATTATCCGACGACGATATCAGCAAACTTATCACCGAAGGTATCAGCGCCAATTCTACCGCTTTTCTTGAAGAGACCGGCACCGGTGAAAAGCCGAAAGGTGTGGGAAATCCCACCGAAGTAGCGCTATTGCTATGGCTCAATAGTCAAGGAAGGAATTATCTGAAACTCCGCGAAAACGCACAGATCCTCGATCAGCTGACTTTCTCCACAGAACGGAAGTTTATGGCAACGCTTGTAGAGTCGTCCTTGTTGGGAAAGAAAATTCTCTATATAAAAGGTGCTCCTGAGATAGTGCTCGGAAAGTGCAAAAAAGTCATGTTGGACGGACAGCAGGTAGACGCTACCGAATATCGTCCGACAGTTGAAGCACAACTGCTGAACTACCAGAACATGGCCATGCGCACATTGGGATTCGCCTTCAAGATTGTAGGAGAGAATGAACCGGACGATTGCACGGCATTGGTATCGGCCAACGACCTAAACTTCTTAGGTATCGTAGCCATCTCCGACCCGATTCGTCCGGATGTGCCGACCGCAGTTGCCAAATGTCAGTCGGCAGGTATAGGAATCAAAATTGTGACCGGTGATACTCCGGGAACCGCTACGGAAATCGCACGTCAGATCGGTCTTTGGAATCCGGAAACGGATACGGAGCGGAATCGCATCACCGGAGTTGCTTTCTCCGAGTTGAGTGATGAGGAAGCATTGGACCGTGTGATGGATCTTAAAATCATGTCCCGTGCCCGTCCTACGGATAAACAACGTCTGGTGCAATTGCTCCAACAGAAAGGGGCGGTAGTAGCCGTAACCGGTGACGGAACCAACGACGCCCCGGCTTTGAATCATGCCCAAGTAGGTTTGTCAATGGGTACAGGCACTTCCGTTGCCAAAGAGGCCAGCGACATTACCCTTCTCGATGATTCATTCAACAGTATCGGAACTGCCGTGATGTGGGGACGTTCACTGTATAAGAACATCCAGCGTTTCATCGTATTCCAGTTGACTATCAATTTTGTCGCGCTATTGATTGTCCTGCTCGGTTCGGTGATAGGCACGGAACTGCCGTTGACCGTAACACAGATGTTATGGGTAAATCTGATCATGGACACTTTTGCCGCTCTAGCTTTGGCTTCTATTCCGCCAAGTGAAACCGTTATGCTTGAAAAGCCCCGCCGCAGCACTGACTTTATTATCAGTAAAGCGATGCGGTCTAATATAATAGGTGTAGGTTCTGTTTTCCTTATCATACTGCTCGGAATGATCTACTATTTCGACCACAGCACACAAGGTATGGATATACACAATCTCACCGTTTTCTTTACCTTCTTTGTCATGCTGCAATTCTGGAACCTGTTCAATGCCCGTGTATTCGGTACTACCGATTCGGCATTCAAAGGCCTTTCCAAATCGTATGGGATGGAGTTAATTGTATTGGCCATCCTAGTCGGACAGTTCCTGATCGTACAGTTCGGTGGAGCTGTATTCCGCACAGAACCGCTTGACTGGCAGACGTGGCTTCTTATTATAGGCGTTTCGTCCATGGTGTTATGGGTTGGAGAACTTATTCGCCTTGTTCAACGTATGATTCACAAAAAAGAAAGAAATGAAAAATAAAGGGATCAAAAACCTTCTTATTGATTTGGGCGGTGTACTTATCAATCTCGACCGCCAACGATGTATGGAGAACTTTAAGAAATTAGGGTTCACGGATGTAGAAGAACGTTTGAATATCCAACAGTTGAACGGTATCTTCATGCAACAGGAAAAAGGCTTGATTACTTCCGCAGAGTTTAGGAACGGGATGCGGGAAATGATCGGTAAAGCAGTCAGCGACAAACAAATCGATGAGGCTTGGAACAGTTTCCTGATAGACATCCCCACATACAAGCTTGACTTACTTTTGAAATTGCGTGAAAAATATGTAGTCTACCTGCTTAGCAATACGAATGAGATTCATTGGAAATGGGCTTGCGAGAATGCGTTCCCATACCGTACGTTCAAAGCAGAGGACTATTTTGAAAAAGCATACCTCTCATACGAGATGCACCTGGTAAAGCCGGAGCCCGAAATTTTTAAAGCAGTCATCGAAGATGCAGGTATCGAACCGCAGGAAACGTTTTTCATTGACGATTCTGAGATAAATTGCAAAGCAGCCCGAGAACTCGGAATCTCGACTTATACCCCCAAAGCCGGAGAAGACTGGAGCCACCTTTTTAAGAACAAGTAAATTCGTAGAGATGCAGATTATACGTGACATATCGACTCTTCGCCCGGAACCCTCCGTAGCCACCATCGGCTTCTTCGATGGGGTGCATACGGGACATCGCTATCTGATCCGACAAGTGAAAGAGATAGCGGCCGCCAAAGGTTTACGTTCTGCATTAGTGACTTTTCCGGTACATCCCCGCAAGGTGATGAACGCCGATTATCGTCCTGAGTTACTGACTACTCCGGAAGAGAAAATAAGACTGCTGGATGACATCGGAGTAGATTATTGTCTCATGCTTAACTTTACTCCTGAGATTTCCCGGCTGACAGCCCGCGAGTTTATGGCTCAAGTGCTGAAAGAACGCTATCAGGTAAAATGCTTAGTCATCGGTTACGATCACCGTTTCGGTCACAACCGCAGTGAAGGTTTCGAGGATTACGTACGTTACGGTAAGGAAATAGGCATAGAAGTGATTCGTGCTCACGCCTATACCAATAATATAAAGACAGGAGAACATCAGAATACCCCGATCAGCTCCTCCCTGATCCGCAAACTTCTGCATGAAGGAGAGGTGGAACAGGCCGCTCTTTGTCTGGGATACGAATACTTTCTGGACGGAACAGTAGTAGGCGGTTATCAAGTAGGCCGGAAAATAGGTTTTCCTACCGCCAATTTAAGTGTAGACGATCCGGATAAACTGGTTCCCGCAGACGGAGTTTATGCCGTATGGGTCACATTCGACGGACAAACCTATATGGGAATGCTGAACATCGGTGTCCGCCCGACTATTGACAACGGTCCTAACCGTACAATCGAGGTGAATATCCTTCACTTCCATTCTAACATATATGACAAGTTTATCCGGCTTACGTTTGTCAAACGGACACGCCCCGAACTGAAATTCGCCGACATTAACGAGCTGATAGTGCAATTGCATAAAGACGCCGAAGAGACGGAAACAATCCTTCTTGGCAAACAAACAGAACGGTCAAAATAACGACCGAACTAAATAACATATAACTGAGTAATAACTTTAAAAGCAGATTCGTATGCAAAAGACATTCATGAGTATCTCCCTAGTGGTAATAGCAATATCAATGCTGGCCATGTTTATATGCAGTTTCTTCACAACCCGATAAAGCATAAAATGGTATGAAAACGGCTATCAAATTAATATTAATAGACCTTGTCATCGCGCAGATCGCTGCCCCTATTCTGGTAATGATTCCCTATACCATCTATTTATTGGTCACTACCGGGAATCTGGATAAAGGTATACTGACGCAAGCGATTATGATTCCGGCACAATTGGCGGGACAAGTGATGATGGGTATCTATTTATGGAAAGCCGGTTATATCAGTATGCAAAAAACAACGTGGTCTCCCGTATCAGCAGGCTATCTGTCATGTAGCGCATTGGCCATTCTCACGGCCGGATTTGCTGTATCTGCATTGATGGGTCTGCTGGATTGGATCCCTAATATCATGGAACAGTCTTTCGATATTCTCCAATCCGGATGGGGAGGTATTCTCGCCATATCCATCATAGGTCCTGTACTCGAAGAGTTATTGTTTCGCGGAGCAATCACCAAAGCATTGTTACAGCAATACAGTCCGGCAAAAGCAATTCTCATTGCAGCATTCCTATTCGGTGTCTTTCATATCAATCCAGCCCAGATACTTCCGGCATTCTTAATCGGCATCCTGCTGGCATGGACATTCTACAAAACCGGCAGCTTAATCCCCTGCATACTTATGCATATACTGAATAATTCGTTGTCGGTATATCTCAGTATCAAGTTTCCGGAAGCTGAGAATATGGACGACCTGATAAACGGCAATTTATATATTTACGTTCTTGCAGGAGTCTGTCTCATATTCATAGCAACCATCCTATATATGCAGCGCATGACCTCTAATAAGTAGAGGTCATATCTTCCGGAACACAAATATAGAAATCCGCCCTTCCTTTATTCTCTTCATCCAATTGTCCGATACTCTCCTGGCGCACCGAACAAACGGTCTTTATCGTCGTCCCCGGACGATATTGAAGCAGATACGGAATGATTCCGCCTTGAAAGTCCGAATGGTAGTTTCCATTGAAATGAAGGAACTTGCTTTTCATATTACGGGCAATAAACCATCCCATCGTAGCGTCTTTGATGGCCTGCGCTTGTGCCAGATATTCCGCATTCCCCTTGCTTTTCCCCATCATGTGCATCAATGCGAAGGCTCCCTGTTCCTCTTCTTTATATGTGAACGATACCGGAAGAGGCGGCAAATAGCGTTTAGCCTCATCGGACAATGAGTCCAAATACTGCAATCCCCTGTCTTTCACCACGTTTGCATAGCGACGGGGAACATTGGTCGCAATGAACGGGATACGGTTCTCCTTAGCAAAGAACACAAACGGAGCATAATCCGTACTATAATTGTCCCACAAACGCGCTTCCGCTTCAAAACGGTCATAAGAGATCTGCCGATTCATATATTCATCCAGAATCAGTTGATTGTCGGCCTCCAGCATTTCCGCCCCCATCATCAGTTTATCCTTATGAATGGCATACAAAGAACGGGCAAGCTCGTACTCCAGCCAATGAGTAATGCAGCAATTATGAATCTCACCGATAAACACGACGTCCGGCTGCGCCAACGCAGCAACCAGTTCGTCATATCCAATCTCCTTGCCGTTCGCATCAAACAAGGTATACGCTTTCTTATAGCCTTTTTGGGCAAAGGCTGTCACTCCTACCAAACATAGGAGTAACAACACACATACTTTTTTAGAAAATAGTTTATTCATTGTATTTCTGATGTTTTCCAATATATAATAATACAAACTTGTCAGGGTTCACCAATTCCTTGAATGCTTTCCGAATATCCGTAGTGGAAATAGAAGACAGGCATTTTTCGTACTGTTCAAAGTCGTCTATCGTCTCTCCGTTCTTCAGCAAATTCACCAGATTGGTACGCCATTCCGCAGACGCCTCGTTTGAAAGGACTTTTTGTTTTGTCAGCAAGAACGATTTTTTCATTGCATCCAGTTCCTCTTCCGACACTTTATGAGTACGGAGTTCATGAATGATTTCTTTTATCAATCCTTCCACTTTTTTCGTATTGCCCCAATCAACGGAAGCGGACAAATCAAAATAAAACACCTGCTGCGGCAGTCCATTATAAAACAAAGAAGCATACGGAGAATAAACGATATTTTCCCGTTCGCGCAATATACTCAACACACGGTTCTGCAAAATATCACGCATCAGCTTCAGTGTAAGACTATTCCTCAAAGAGGGTTGGTAATTGCCACAGAATACATAATCGAATATAGTCTGCGTATCATTTTCATTCGGGAATGCTTCGACATACGTTTTTCCGGGCAACTTGAATGGTTTGTCAGAAAAGGACAATCCCGTCTCTACTTTTTCCATACGGGCAAAAGTACCGGTCAGCAACTTCTTAATGCTGTCCGTATCAAACTTACCGGTCACAACGAACACCGTTTGCGAGGGATTGGCATATAAAGAACGGTAATAGGCAGCAATCTTATCCAGATTAAGCGACTCTAAATCTTTCTTTGTCAACGCCGGGCGAGAAACTATATTCCCCATCAGCGAATCCAGACGATTCGTCAACGCACGGTCTGAAGCACGTTTCATCATCTGCTCAAGTACCGTTTCCTTTCCCAAACGTTCTATCTCGTCCTGCCGGATTTCATCGAAGTCTTTGTAACAAAGTTCCGGACGATAAATCTTCTCATACATCAGGTTAAACAATTCTTGCGCTTTGTCGGCAGGTGCCATTCCCATTATATCATGCCAGAAGTTACTGATGGCAAGGTTCATGGATATTTCTTCTTGTTGCATATAAGAAGACAGGGTATCATAAGGCACACATGCTATTCCTCCCATTTCCATATAGCCACCTGTTCCTTCGTAAAGCGGATAATCCTCATCCGACAAATCTCCAACGCCTCCCCTACCGAAAGCGGTCACAAAGAGAGACTGATTCTCATCATCCGTAGGACGGAGCAGAAAGCGCAGGCCGTTCTTCAAAAAGACTTCCGTCAAATTCATCTCCGGATATTTCTTCTCACTGACAATATCAGAAGCATCAAACATGTGGCTTTTGGTCAGACATACAGGTGCCGTTATCGTCTCTTCCTTCACCTCTTTGGGTACGTAGACAAACTCTTTCAACGGACTCCGGATTCCTTTTTCCCATGCACGTAGTATGTCTTCTTTCTGAATAGAGTTCTGTTTACCCGTATTATTGCGATAGGCAACCAGCAAAGCCTGCTCTTTGTAGGAAAGCCATTCCTGCAATAGTTTCTGCAAAGTAGCACTGTCAGTCGACCGGATCTTTTCAAGCAATTGGCGCATCTCCTTCTCCGATTGTATATAGCGGTCACCGGATATAACGTAATCTATAAAATCATCACACCACTTGCCGGACAACTGTGCGGAACAGTCCACCTTCAATGTTCTGGAAAGTTCTTTGATAGCATCATCCAGCTCTTCCGGCGTAAAGCCGTTCTTCAAGATACATTCCAGCTCGTTAGACAAATCGGATACTTGCTGCAAAAGACCGGATTTATCCGTTCCGGAGAAAGTAAACACAAAATGATTCTTATCGGAAAGAAACCAGGCATCGGATACATTACTACGAATCTGCCGAGCTTGCAAACGGTTAGTAATAGCCCGTACCAACAAAGAACCAAGCTCTTTACGGTAGATAGTTCCAACTGTATTTCCCACTACGCAAGGATGAGGGATCATCAACTCCAGTTCAGAACTGCGTTTGAGATCATCTCCTATCTCATGAAGAGCTATTCCTTTTTCATAAGTGAGAGGATAAACACGATACCCTTTCACCTTCTTACGGGGAATGGAAGCGAACATTTCTTTGATCTTCTTCTCTATGGAAACCGGATCTACATCCCCTACCACCACAACAGTGGCCATTTGTGGAGAGTACCATTGCTGATAAAACTCAATCAGTGTTTTACGGTCAATGCTACGGATATCCTCCGAACTGCCCAACGGCATACGGTCGGTAAAACGGTTTTTACCGATCTTCAAACTATAAAAGTCATCTCCTATGTCATAGCCGCGCAACTCTTCCAAAATCACTCCGCGTTCTTTCTTCGTCCGTTCTTCCTCAAAGGAGAGTCCGTCCAACCAATCTTTCAGTATCAACAGAACTTTATCACTTACGGCAGAATCAGTCTTATCCATCGGCACTGTCAGCATGAAAATAGTACGGTCATAGCCGGTTACAGCATTGATATCCCGCCCAAACTTCATTCCTAGACTTTCCAAATAGTCCACCATGCCGCGTCCGGGAAAGTGTTTGCTACCGGCAAAAGACATGTGTTCCAAAAAATGGGCAGCTCCCTTTTGCTTATCCGTCTCCTGTGCTGAGCCGAGCCGCATCACCAGACGAAACTCCGTCGTATGAGCCGGTGTCCCGTTCGGGAGAATCAGATAATGCAAACCATTCGGTAATACACCTTCAACGGTGTTGGGAGGTAAACCGATCTTCTTCTCTGAAACGGATTGTTGCGCAAGCATATCTACCGATATTACTCCTAAAAGAAATGCTAAGACTAGAATAGCTTTTGTTTTAATTTGTTGTAGCATAAATTAATTATAAGTCTGTTATTTATTTAAGGTATAAGTTACATAGATCTGGGTGTAACCACCTGAATTATAATGATCCCATGAAAATTGGAAAGTAAATGTATCCTCGTTAAAAGAGCCTTTCGGTTCAATAAAATCGGAAGGTTCATTTTCCCATCCATCTTCATCAATAGAAGAATAAAGAAGATAAGCTATCGGATCCAAAGTTATAGCATACTCTGTTATTAGTTCAGCAACCGAATACTCTACCCAATTATCACCTTCCAACACAGATACAGTTTTTCCTTGCTCTCCCATAGTTTTCCATCTATCCCATGCTGTAAATGAATACTCAAAAGGAACATTTTTTAAATCATATCCATTAACATCCTGTACTGTCGTCACAAAAGAAATTGATTGCGCTTCCGGCTCTAGTTCAATATTATCAAGCAAAACGTTGAATTCTTCCTCATCTTCACTGAAATTAATAGCTTTCACCATTGCCTGATTATAAGGCTGCTCCATCCAAACCTCATCATCCTCTATCGTTTCTTTCTTTAATATCTCCCACAGGAATGAGGTCAGACCCAACGGATTATCAATCATCTTCAATATCGGTCGTTCAGCAGTAGCATTATCACTTAATGTAATCACACTTTTACCTTCAAAAGAACGGGTTTCTTCATCATAGAATGTTCCAATATCATCTGTTGGATATATGACTGTCACATGACATTTCACCTCTCCTATAAACCGATTTAAATTCACCCCATATCTTTCTCTATATCCCTCTATCAACTCTATCTGTTCTTCAGTCAATTCGGGTAAAGTCGGACTAGGTTTCGCTATTAATTTTAATTCATTCCACACACGCATACGTGAATCAGTAAAGTCTTTAACTTTAAGGGTCAGTACCTTTTGAGTATTCAACAAGCTCTTATGATTGGAAGCTATCTTAAAGCTCGCTTTTTTTTCGCCAGCCTTAATCAGCACACTCCCATCGTTCTCCATATTCAAAACTCCATCCTCATTGCCCGACAATTCAAAATGAATTGTAGCGTCCGTTTCTACAGCAGTAGCCAAAAGCACATCTACAGTAACAGGACGATCATCATTTTCCGCTATGGCAGGGTCATCCGCCGTACTGATCTGTATATAATTACTTCCTTTGTAAGTATAATCAATATCGTTACTACAACTTGTCACTAATCCCAACAAGAAAAGGACGTATAAACACAGATAATAATAGTTATATCTCATAATCTTCCTTTTTTATTGAATCAATTTTACCTATTCAAAGGCCATCCTTCATTCTGAGTTATATTCTCATTATATTTATATTCCGAACGAGGAATGGGAAAACACCAGCGATAATCATCCACCTTTATTTTGGTATCTTCTCTATCTCCCCACTGCGACAATCGGGACAAACCTCCCGAGTGCAAACGCTTCAAATCGAAGTAGAGCACGCCCTCACCGGCAAATTCCTTTTGTTTTTCTTTATGAATAGCCTCTATCAGATCCGTTCCTGTCAAATCATCCTCCATAGGAGTAGCTTGGCAAGCCTCCAGATATTCATTCATCTTTTCAATCGCCTTGCCTTCTTGCCCGGTCTGCCGACTATAAGCCTCAGCAGCAATAAAGTAAGCACCGGCATAGCGCATCACGTTGATATACTGTATACTTTTGGATTCCTTATTCCATTTATTATATTTCCCCATCAGATTTCGGGACTCTCCATCCATCTCGAAAGGATATACATTATAAGCTTGACGTATATCATCGTCTCCATAAGTGATAGCGGGATTCAATGCAAAGTAATCACCGTTCGTCGCATCAAACTGAATACCTGCATAAAAACTCTTCGATGTATAAAAAGCGAATATACGCTCTTTGCAGGAAGCCGTTTCCCAAAGTCTTCCGTAACCATTCTCCGTGAACATATCATCCGTCGCTTTTTCCAGCACCTTCTCCGCATAAGTTACGGCTTGCCCATACTGTCCGGCATACAGTTCCAACTCAGCCAACAGATAATAAACCGCAGTCTGAGACAGCCAGCCGTTCTTATCCGGATTATTCTCGACCGCAGCAGCTTCCGTCAGTAATGTACGGATAGTAGTCGTACAGGTTTCGATGGAAGAACGTTTCGGAAAAGCAAGTCCCAGTTCATCCTTCAATACAATCCCGTCCGCTTGCGGATTCTTGTCATAGGCAGGAGCAAACAGTCTCAACAGATTGAAATAGCAAAGCGCCTTTAATGCTTTCGCCTCACTAATGATAGCCGCTTTATCCTTCTCCTCCGAAGCATTCTCCAGCGTTATGTTATCCACGCGTTCCAATAAAGCGTTGCAGGAGGCGATCGTGTTATAATACTCTCCCCACAAACTTTCGGCAAGAGTCGTTATAGAATTATCCTGCCAAGCATAAAGGTTCTTCAGGCTCATATCTTTTCCCACAATGGAAGTCGGGCAAAAATCATCGCCCAAAATAGAAAGTTCATATTCGTAATGTGGATACAAACTATAAACAGAAGACAAAAGAGAGCGTGCCGTTGAAATATCCACAATAGCATCCGGATCCGAATACTGATCGGAAGGGGGAATATCCAATGAACAAGAAGACAATCCCGACAGACTCCCCACCATGACGGCACATATATAAATGAGTTTCTTTATCATAATCGTTATCCTTTAAAAAGTCAGATTCATATTGAATGTATAAATAGGCTGCATACTTCCTGCAAGTGTACCGCTTTCCGGGTCGGACTCTTTGTATGAAGTCCAGGTAAACAGATTGGAACCTTGAAAAGCAAAAGTAGCATACTTCACGAACGGTATCGTTTTCCGCAAGAAACGTTGGTCTACACGATATCGCAGAGAAATCATAGAGAGTTTCAGGTAATCACTCTTTCCCACAGTCAAGGAGTTGGGATACAAAGTAAGGTTCTCTTCCGCAGTAGCTGAAGTATAAAAAGGAGTAGGATATACTTTCCCTTCATCACCGGCTTTGAACCACATTCTTTCCGTCTGTCCTGCCACAGCGTTCCGGTTCACATTATCCTTATCACGCACATACGAATAATTGAATTGATGAATGCCGCCGTGTACATAATAGAAATCCACATCCAAGTCGAAGGCTTTGTAAGAAAGAGAGAGGCCGAAGCTTCCGGTATACGGTGGTGTAGAATGCCCCAAAGCTACCACATCATCCACTGTCAATGTTTCACTCGCCTGCTTCTCCTTATTATCTTTCACCAGAAATACCGGATAACCGGTCAAAGGATTAATGCCTAAAGACTGAGGACCATAGATCATATCGTATGACTTGCCCACTTCATAATCCGGAACCAATACATCCTCAGATGCATATATCTTGTCTGCATAATACAAGTCAATTACCTTGTTACGATTGTACGCCATATTCCATCTCAAATTCAAAATCCAATCTCTTGTATCCAGGACTTTCGCTTTCAGTCCGAATTCGATTCCCCGGTTTTCCAATATACCGATATTGCGCTTCAATGTGGTATAACCGGTGGAAGAAGGAATAGGCACATCAAGCAACGCTTGTTCCGTGCGGCGATTGTACCAGCTTGTCTCCAAAGTCACCCGATTGAACAACTCAATACTGACTCCCGCATCAATGGATTTCGTCTGTTCCGGTTTCAAGTCCTTATTATAAAGTCCCATCAACTCCAGAACACGCTGATCCTCATATGCATTATTGGAATAGGCGAAAGTAGCTACCGTAGAGGAAACGGAAACACCGTTCAGATTGGCTGTATATCCGTAAGACGCTTTCAGATTCAAGCGGGTCAGGACAGTATTGTCTGCCAGGAAAGGGTAATAGCTGGGAGTCCAACCGATACCGACTGCCCAAGCGCTATTCCAACGCTTGTCCGAAGGCAGGATAGAAGACGCGTCCGCTTTATAAGTCGCATAGAAATCGTAAATATTATCAAAGGTATAACCTAATACAGCTCCCAATCCCAACTGCGCATTTTTATCTTTCAGAGCGCCGACTTCCGCCTGACGGGTTCCCTGAATGGAGTGATTGATGGCAGCAGCCGAATTAATCGTTCCCACGCCATAACCGGTTATGGACACATTATCCAACTGAGTGAGGTAGTAGTCCATATTAGCTCCCAACGTAAGGTCATGCCTACCGGCAAATACATGATTATAAGTCGCACGAATGTTAGTAGAAATGTTCGTGGTCGTATTCTTTGATTTTGCGAAAATACCCCGTTTAAGTTCCGGAATACCACTTGTCATTTCCGAATAAGAAGTAGAGGGGGTAAACTGTTCCGTTTCATCCAACAGAAAGTCCAATCCCGCCACTGCGGCAATATCCAGTCCGGGCAAGGGATTCAAGGTCAGGCTACCACTGATTCCGGCAGTTTTCGCTGCACTCTCCTGGCTGAACTGATTCATCAAGTCCTTATAAGTACGTCCCGGATAAGAAATCAGTTCGCCACCGTCTTTCGTTTCATAAGGATTCAACTCATAAACCAACTGGGTCGGATCGGAAGTAGAGCCGTTCGGGGTATTCGTCTTCGCATATCCACCGTTCACACTCAGCAAAGCGTAACCGATATGTCCCAGTTTCTGATCCAGATTCATACGCAAACTCATACGCTGCTTGTCATTACCCGGCAAACGTCCTCCTTGCTTGGTATAATTGGCGGATATATAATAGGTAGTCTGTTCGCTTCCGCCCCGAATGCTTACATTATGTTTCTGATACAGATTGTTACGAATCAACTCTTTGAACCAATCTGTATTGATATTCCTCAATTCGTTCAACTTCTGTTCCCCCGACGCAATCAGTTGCGACAAGTTAGGATCGCCCGCATAGTATTTATTGTAGTAATCAGCACTGTAACGATATCCCGGAGTCTCCGGATTCTGCAGCAACCGTTCCAGTTCCAGTTTCTCCGCTGAGTCCATCATAGACACGCCGCGACGACCGCGCGTCGTGACTCCCATGTCCAACGTATAAGTAACCATTGTCTGCCCGCTGACACCTCGCTGGGAAGTGATTTCCAATACCCCGTTGGCAGCCTTGATTCCATACAAGGCACAGGCAGCCGCATCCTTCAGCACCTTTATTTCCTTGATATCCATCGGGTTTAGATTGTAGAAAGTTTCCGGACTGATGACCTTACCGTCCATAATATACAACGGTTCATTCGTTGTATTCCCTTTACGTAAAGAAGAGTTTCCACGAATACGGATTTCAGGGGTCGAACCCAGTTCCCCGGTATTTTGGATAATCAATCCGGGAACAGAACCTTGCAATGCCAGCCCCATATCGATCATCGGCTTACTATTGATGCGTCGCATATCCACCTCTTGCACCACTCCGGAGCGGGCACGAATATCAATCTCATTAATATTAGCTTTGGCTGTGACAACAACCTCATCCATATTATTCACATCATCAAGCAAAGTCACATCCAGCCGTGTTTGTCCTTTATAGGTAACTACTTTCCGCTTCATACCGATAAAGGAAAACTCAATACTCACACCGGGCTCCCACTGTCCCTTCAACACATACTCTCCCTTTTCATTGGAAATAGCTCCATAAGGCGTATTTTTTACCTTAATATTAACTCCCGCTAACGGAAGATCCTGCGAATCGCGCACATGACCAGAAATTCGTTTTTCTTCTCTTTGCGCTTGCAAAATGACACAAAATGAAAGGAAAGCTAAAAACAGTATCCGTCTCTTTAAATAGTAGTTCATACATTTTGTCTTTTAACTATATGGCGTAAAAGAACAAAGAAAAGCTAATAAAGACAAATAATGCCTACGACAATTAAACTATTTTAAGAATTATACCTATTAATAGGTAGAGCGGAACTGCCCATCTGTTTTACTTTTAACTACTTCCCCTCTTTTGCTTTGAATGCCAACGCATACATCCGTATTTGTTTTACCATCGACAGCAAACCGTTGCTACGGGTAGGTGACAAATGTTCCTTCAACCCGATTTTATCTATAAAATAAAGATCGGCATTCAATATTTCATCAGGAGTATGATCCGACAATACCTTAATCAGCAAAGCTATAATTCCTTTTACAATCAAAGCGTCACTTTCCGCCTTAAATACAATCTTGCCGTCTACATCGTCCGCCTGAAGCCATACCCGGCTCTGACAACCTTCAATCAGATTCTGTTCTGTTTTATATTTTTCATCCAGCGGTTCCTGCTCATTTCCCAAATCAATAAGTAGCTGGTAGCGGTCCATCCAATCATCGAAGTCACTGAACTCTGCAATTACTTCGTCTTGTAATTCATTAATTGACATACTATTTATTTTATTTCTCGTTATAGATTACCTCCAATACAGTCTGCCCGACTGCTTTCAATGTATTCTTATCAATGTGATCCATATTATCCGTGAGGGTATGCCAGGTAGGAGTAAATCCACCTTCCGGATCAGAAGCAATGATATCAATTGTCTTGATACGCGCCAACCGGTTAATGAACAAATGATCGTCCGTCACCCCTCCTCCATCTTCATTGATAAACAGATTGCCGTATCCCAGCTTCCGGGCAGCCTTCCAAACCTTCTTATTAACGTCCGGCGCAAACTTCTCGGAATAGGATTCTTTCAGAAAGACCGTATTCTTACCTCCTACCATATCAAGCAGAATTCCGAAACGGGCATTGTATCCTTGAACATGAGGATTGCGCGCCCAATACTGTGCTCCCAGACACCACGACTCTTCGTTATCCTGATCGTGCGCTCCATAATCTTCCGCATCAAGAAAAATGATGTCGATTCCAAGCTCCGGTTGCTGTTGATGAACCAGACGGGCAATCTCCAGCAAAGCTCCCACCCCGCTTGCTCCGTCATTAGCACCGAGAATAGGTGTTTTATGATTCTTTTTGTCAGGATCATTGTCGGCCCATGGGCGTGTGTCCCAATGTGCGAACAAAGCGATTCTTTTCTTACTTTCCGGCTTATAGGAGCCAATGATGTTTCTAGCCTTCAGCAAAGTACCGTCATAAGCTATCAAATCTGCATACTGATCGGTCACCTGTGCGCCAAACTCCTTCAATTGCTGCGCCAGATAGTTTCCACAAGCTACATGCCCCTTTGTGTTGGGGACACGAGGTCCGAAGTCCACTTGATTCTTTACGTACAAATAAGCGCTGTCCGCATCAAACTGAGGTACATTCACCACTATCTTTTCGCTTTGTTCATTAGTTGTATTCGCTTTGTTGCCTCCTCCGCACGAAAATGCAGACAGTAGCAGAAAAGCAGTCGTCAGTAACATCATAGATTTCTTTTTCATTATCCTCTTATCTATTAAGGTCTCAAAATTAATTATTTTCATCAGAGTATCACCCGGATGGAATAAATTATTAACATATAAACTTTAATTCCACATTTTTCTTTCCAACGGTGAACTCCACTCTGGCTCCATTGATAAGCGGCAGATTGTGCGTGACATGTCCCACCGGAAAATTAAAACAAACGGGATAATCATACTCTTTCACCAAATCCGCCAAAGCCGCATACAGTTCCTTGCCCAGCGAACGGTCTTCTTCATATTCCGTAAACTGTCCGATGATGAGCCCGGACAATTTTTCGAGCACACCACCCAATTTCAAGTTATACATCATACGCTCAATGGCATGAGGACGTTCGCTCACATCTTCTATAAAGAGCACTGTTCCCGCTGCCGGAATATCGTATGGAGTACCGCGCAAGCCATAAGCCACCGCCATATTTCCGCCCCGCAAAATACCTTCCGCACTGCCCTTCCTGTTCAACTTATGCTTCTCACAAGTATAAACAGGAAGATTGCCCGACAATATATCCTTCAAATAAAGCGAACACAGATCATCCTCCGGCTCCACCGTAAGATGGCGCGCCATCAATGAATGCAACGAAGCATAACCGTTTTTCTGGAACAGGTTATGCAGAGCGGTAATATCACTGAAACCAAGCAGCCATTTCGGATGTTCGCGGAAAGCGGTAAAATCAAGTTTGTCAATCAGATGAACCGCTCCATACCCGCCCCGGCTGCAAAGGATGGCTTTTACTTTCGGATCGTCCATTGCATCCTGCAAATCATCCAAGCGTTGTTTGACTGTTCCGGCAAACCGGCCGGAAGAGCCACCGGCATGTTTTCCCATAGCGACCTTCAAGCCCCATGACTCCAACCGTTTCTTCGCACCTTTCAAGAACAGCTTATCTATCTTACTGGAAGGTGATACGATGACCACTTTATCGTCTTTCTGCAAAAAGGGAGGAAATTGAATATCCATACTTAATAATCTATTTATGATTCGGTAGATTTGCTCATGCAAAAATACACGAAAAAACGATTCTAAGCGCATCTACCCGACAAAACAAACAAAATATAGCAAAATGTTACATCACAAGCGCAACTTTTCGGTTTGGAATCGTTATTTTTTCAATGATTTTTCAGATATTTGCTAAAAATCTAACGTTATGGAACCTATTCGAAATTTCGCTCAACTGACAGCCCATCTTAAAGTACTGAACCGCAGAAAACGTATCGCCGTAGTCTGTGCCAACGACCCCAATACGGAGTACGCCATTTCCCGCGCTTTGGAAGAGGGCATTGCGGAGTTTCTCATGATCGGAGATTCAGCCATTCTGGAGAAATATCCCACACTCAAGCAATATCCCGAATATGTGAAAACCCTTCATATAGAGGACCCCGACGAAGCGGCGCGTGAAGCGGTGCGTATCGTCCGCGAAGGGGGAGCCGATATCCTGATGAAAGGGATTATCAATACGGACAATCTGTTGCACGCCATCCTCGACAAGGAGAAAGGCTTGCTCCCTAAAGGAAAAATCCTGACTCATCTTGCCGTCATGGAGATACCGATGTACGATAAGCTGCTTTTCTTCTCGGATGCAGCCGTCATTCCGCGTCCTACATTGCAGCAACGCATTGAAATGATCTGGTATGCTATCTGCACCTGCCGTCATTTCGGGATCGAACAACCGCGCATCTCATTAATACACTGCACCGAAAAGGTCAGTGCCAAATTCCCTCATTCATTGGATTATGTGAATATCGTAGAGCTTGCCGAAGCCGGCGAGTTCGGCAATGTAATTATTGACGGACCATTGGACGTGCGTACTTCCTGCGAACAGGCAAGCGGGGATATCAAAGGAATCGTCTCCCCCATCAACGGACAGGCAGATGTACTGATTTTCCCGAATATCGAATCGGGGAATGCTTTTTACAAGTCCGTTTCCCTCTTCGCCAAAGCAGAGATGGCGGGATTGTTGCAAGGACCTATCTGTCCGGTGGTTCTTCCTTCGCGCAGTGACTCCGGATTGTCCAAATATTACAGTATCGCTATGGCATGCCTGCAAGTGTCGGGAGACTGTGAATGCAGGAAGCAGGGCACTCAAGTTGCAAGTTCATCCATCTAAATCACACTTAAGCCTCACGATCCATGAAGATTCTAGTTATCAACCCCGGCTCCACGTCCACCAAAATAGCCGTTTATGAGAATGAAACGCCATTGCTAATCCGCAACATAAAACATACGACAGAAGAGTTAGCCGCATTTCCACGTATTATCGATCAGTTTGAATTCCGCAAGAACCTGGTACTGAAAGCGCTGGAGTCCGAAAAGATACCTTTCGACTTTGATGCGATCATCGGACGGGGAGGACTGTTGAAACCGATTCCCGGTGGAGTGTATGAGGTAAACGATGTCATGTTGGACGATATCATCCATGCCATGCGCAATCACGCTTGTAATTTGGGTTGTCTCATAGCTTCCGAACTCAGCCTCTTGCTTCCCGGTTGCCGGGCTTTCATCGCGGATCCGGGCGTTGTTGACGAGCTGGAAGACGTTGCCCGTATCACAGGCTCTCCACTCATGCCGAAAATCACTATCTGGCACGCATTGAACCAACGGGCCATCGCCCGACGCTTCGCTAAAGAGCAGCGCACAAAGTATGAAGATTTAGATCTGATTGTCTGCCATTTAGGTGGAGGGATTTCCGTAGCCGTCCACCGGCACGGAAGAGCGATAGACGCCAACAATGCATTGGACGGCTCCGGGCCTTTCTCCCCCGAACGTGCCGGCACACTGCCTGCCGGGCAGTTGATTGACTTGTGCCACAGCGGCCGGTTCACGAACGACGAACTTAAAAAACGTATTTCCGGACGTGCCGGACTGGCTGCCCATCTGGGAACAACCGACATCCCCACCGTCATACGTTCCATTGAAGCAGGTGACCATCACGCCAAACTGATATTGGATGCCATGATTTACAATATCGCCAAAGAGATAGGAGCTGCCGCTACCGTGCTCTACGGAAAGGCGGACGCCATTCTACTGACAGGCGGTATCGCGCATTCCGATTATGTAATCAGCCGATTGAAAGAACGCATATCATTCATTGCTCCCGTATATGTATATCCCGGAGAAGATGAATTGGAAGCATTAGCCCTCAATGCACTCGGCGCATTACGGGGAGAATTGCCGATACAAGTATATAAGTAAGGTTGCTCCACACAGAGAATAAGGAATTGACGCGCACAAAACAGTCCCTTTTTATGCACACGGGTAGTCGTCACCTTACAAGGTGACCAATGTCCCCTTATAAGAAGACAAATGGCACTTTATAGAATGACAAACATCACTTTGCAAAGTGACCGCCCAAACAGGCAAAAACAAAATTTCTTAAGATACGAAATTAATATAAGAAAAACAAGAAAAGCGACATTAAAAACCAAGTAAAATCACTCCTTTATAACAGCCGACAAACATCTCAAGCAACAACAAACGGAAAAGCATATTATCCTCGCAGTCTAAACTTTTTTTAGTAAAAAGTCCTTTCTAAGAAAAAAATCTCATATATTTGCAACGTGTTAAGTTAATAAATTGATTAAGGTCGATTTTTGACTGTTTCGAATCGGGAAGTATGGGGGTACTTTCCGATTCTCTTTTTTAGCCCGATTCTCTCTCCTTATTCCCTATTCATCGTATAAAAAAAATAGCCCGAAAACTAAGTTTTCGGACTATCCTTACTATTATAAAGCTATTCGCTCTTTACTTCTTTTCCGGTCTTGGCAACAAAACTTTTCTAGAAAGTTTGAATTTACCGGTTTTCGGATCGATATCGATCAACTTCACGTCAATCTCATCACCTTCCTTAATTCCGGCTTCTTCTACAGTCTCAAGACGTTTCCAATCAATTTCGGAGATGTGCAGCAAACCGTCCTTGCCCGGCAAGAATTCGACAAACGCACCATAAGGCATGATAGAACGAACTTTACCTTTATACACTTCGCCTACTTCGGGAACAGCAACGATCGCTTTGATCATACGCATTGCATCATCAATACATTTCTTATTTGTTCCTGAAACCTCGATGCGTCCCATACCATCAATTTCTTCGATAGTAATCACAGCACCTGTCTCTTCCTGCATACCTTGAATAATCTTACCGCCAGGGCCGATCACTGCACCGATAAATTCTTTAGGAATCGTCATTGTCTCGATACGCGGAGCGTGTTCTTTCAGTTCAGCACGCGGCTCGGCAATTGTTTCGGTAATCTTGTTCAGGATGTGCATACGACCTTCTTTTGCCTGATTCAAAGCACGTTCCAGAATTTCGTATGACAGACCGTCTACCTTGATATCCATCTGAGTAGCAGTGATACCATCCTTTGTTCCGGTCACTTTGAAGTCCATATCTCCGAGATGATCCTCATCACCGAGTATATCGGACAATACGGCATATTTTTCTTCACCCGGATTCTTAATCAGTCCCATAGCGATACCTGATACCGGCTTCTTGATCTTCACACCTGCATCCATCAATGCCAATGTACCGGCACATACGGTTGCCATAGAAGAAGAACCGTTAGATTCGAGGATATCGGAAACTACACGTACTACATACGGATAGTCAGCAGGAATCTGTCCTTTCAAAGCACGCCAAGCCAGGTGACCGTGGCCGATTTCGCGACGGCCTACACCACGCTGTGCTTTTGCTTCACCTGTAGAGAAAGGAGGGAAGTTATAATGCAACAGGAAACGTTCTTTTCCGTGTTCCAGAACATCATCGATAATCTTTTCGTCCATCTTAGTACCCAGCGTAACAGAAGTCAATGACTGAGTCTCGCCACGAGTAAAGATAGCGGATCCGTGAGGACCGGGCAACGGGCCAACCTCACACCAGATCGGGCGGATTTCAGTAGTCTTACGGCCATCCAAACGCTTGCCTTCGTCAAGGATGGAACGGCGCATTGCTTCTTTTTCCACATCATGATAGTAACGGTCGATCAGAGGTCCTTTTTCTTCCAACTCTTCTTCAGAGAACTGAGCCTTGAACTCTTCACGGATAGCTTCGAAAGCGTCAAAACGCTCGTGCTTATTGTTATTTCCTGAAGCTGCTACGGCGTAAGCCTTGTCATAACAAGCCTCACGAACTGCCTTACGCAATTCTTCGTCGTTCACTTCGTGACAATATTCACGTTTTACCGTCTTACCTACCGCTTCTGTCAACTCCATCTGAGCCTTGCAATGAATCTTGATGGCTTCGTGAGCCACTTTCATGGCTTCCAGCAATTCAGCCTCAGACACTTCCTGCATTTCGCCTTCCACCATCATGATGTTCTCATAAGTAGCGGCAACCATAAGGTCCATATCTGCTTTTTCGAGTTGTTCAAAAGTCGGGTTGATAACGAACTGACCGTCGATACGTGCCACACGTACTTCAGAGATAGGTCCGTTGAACGGAATATCGGAAACGGCAAGTGCTGCAGAAGCTGCAAGTCCTGCCAATGCATCCGGCATATCTACACCATCAGCCGAGAAGAGGATGATGTTCACATATACCTCTGCATGATAATTATCAGGGAATAAAGGACGGAGAGCACGGTCAACGAGACGGCATGTCAGAATCTCATAGTCAGAAGCTCTACCTTCTCGCTTGGTGAAACCACCCGGGAAACGGCCGAATGCCGCAAATTTTTCTTTGTACTCTACCTGTAAAGGCATGAAATCTGTTCCGGGAACTGCATCTTTAGCGGCACAAACAGTAGCTAATAACATGGTGTTGCCCATGCGTAGCATTACAGAACCGTCTGCCTGTTTTGCCAACTTTCCCGTTTCGAGTGTAATGGTTCTTCCATCCGCCAACTCGATCGTCTTAACAATTGGGTTAATCATAAAAATTGTTTTATCTATACTTTTTCTTTCAAAATTCCTGCAAAGATATACATTTATCGTGGTAATCAGGTGGAAATGAGATAAAAAGTTAGTTGCAAACCGATTTTTTTTTCAAAATTAGGAGAAGAACACAACAAAATGCTTTGACTAATCTCGAAAAGAAGTATATTTGCAACTCGTAAATAACACACGCTATATGAAAAAGATAACTTTTGCAGCACTTGCCGCACTTACTATTACAGCTTGTAGTTCCGGTCCTAAATTCCAGGTAACCGGGGATGTATCAGGAGCCGACGGCAAAATGCTTTATCTGGAAGCTTCCGGTCTGGAAGGTATTGTTCCGCTCGATTCAGTGAAATTGAAAGGTGAAGGTACATTCAGCTTTAAACAAGCTCGTCCCGAGTCTCCCGAATTTTACCGTCTGCGGATAGACGACAAAGTAATCAACTTTTCTGTAGACTCTATCGAAACGGTTCAGATCAAAGCTCCGTATATGGACTTCTCCACCGATTATACCGTAGAAGGTTCGGAAAACAGCAACAAGATAAAAGAACTGACGCTGAAACAAATCCGTCTTCAGAAAAATGCGGATGACCTGTTGGCTGCACTGCGCGGCAACAAGATAGGACACGATGTCTTTGAGGACAGTCTGGCAACATTGCTCGGTAAATATAAAGAGGACGTGAAAGTGAACTATATCTTCGCAGCTCCCAACACGGCAGCCGCCTATTTCGCACTGTTCCAGAAGCTGAACAATTATCTGATATTCGATCCGTTGAATAATAAAGATGACGTGAAATGTTTTGCAGCCGTAGCGACGAGCCTCAACAACACATTCCCCAATGCCGTACGCTCCAAGAATCTTTATAACATTGTTATTAAAGGCATGAAGAATACACGCCAGCCGCAAGCAAAAGCTTTGGAGATTCCGCAAGACAAAATTGTAGAAACAGGAATTATAGATATCGCGTTGCGTGACGTAAAAGGAAATGTACGTAAGCTGACCGACTTGAAAGGTAAAGTCGTATTACTTGACTTCTCCGTGTTCCAGTCGCCAGCAGGTGCTCCCCATAACCTGATGCTTCGCGAACTATATAATACATACGCTTCGCAAGGTCTGGAAATTTACCAGGTATCTCTCGACGCGGACGAGCACTATTGGAAAACATCGGCCGCCAACCTTCCGTGGGTATGCGTACGCGATGGCAACGGAGTATATTCTACGAATGTAGCTGTATATAATGTACGCCAAGTACCGTCCATCTTCCTGATTAATCGCAACAACGAACTGAAACTTCGCGGCGAAGATATCAAAGATTTAGAAGCTGCCGTCAAGTCATTGCTCTAAGTTGTTATAATTTAGCATATTTCATTTAAATATGTTACATAGCATCTTTTTTCACTTGACACGTATCACTTAAAAGTCTATCTTTGCAAAGAAATAATGAAAAAGAGGGTTCCAACATGACTCATGTTGGAATTCTTTTTTGTTTATATGACCATAAAAAACAATTAAAGGAGGAAAACATCATGGCTTATATGTCAGAAGAAGGTTACAAAAAACTAATGGCGGAACTTAAAGAGCTGGAAACAGTAGAACGCCCGAAGATCTCTGCGGCAATAGCCGAAGCCAGAGATAAAGGAGACTTATCGGAAAATGCAGAATACGATGCCGCCAAAGAAGCGCAAGGTATGTTGGAAATGCGCATCAACAAATTGAAAACGGTGATCGCAGATGCAAAAATCATTGATGAGTCCAAACTCAAAACAGATTCCGTACAGATTTTAAATAAGGTGGAACTGAAGAACGTGAAAAACGGTATGAAAATGACTTATACCATTGTTTCTGAAAGCGAAGCTAACTTGAAGGAAGGCAAGATTTCCGTTAACACTCCGATTGCACAAGGACTGCTTGGCAAGAAGGTAGGTGAAGTTGCAGAAATTACAGTTCCGCAGGGCAAAATTGCATTGGAAGTAGTAAACATATCATTTTAACAAAAAGGCAAGTCTCCGTGTGAGGCTTGCCTTATTTTATCAATAAAAAGTTATGGCAACAATATTCAGCAGAATCATCGCAGGCGAAATCCCCTGCTACAAGGTGGCGGAAAACGAAAAGTTTTTTGCTTTCCTCGATATCAATCCGTTGGTAAAGGGACATACATTGGTAGTGCCCAAACAGGAAGTAGACTATATTTTCGATTTGAGCGATGAAGACCTGGCCGCAATGCACGTATTTGCAAAAAAGGTAGCCCGTGCCATCGAAAAAGCTTTCCCATGCCAAAAAGTGGGCGAAGCAGTTATCGGACTCGAAGTTCCTCACGCTCATATTCATTTAATTCCTATCCAAAAGGAATCGGATATGTTGTTCTCAAATCCGAAATTGAAATTGTCGGATGAAGAATTCAAGTCGATAGCACAAGCAATCAACTCCTCTCTATAAAACATGATGATGAAATAAGCAAGAGCGTTCTGTGAAGGACGCTCTTTTTTTGTTCCATGCCTTGAAACAAAGTGTTCCACACCGAGAAACTTTTATCGCTCCTTGCTTTCGGCAACTTCTACCAAATAAACTCCGATACAGATAAAAATAATGGCAAACGTCTGCGTCCAGCTAAAACGGTCTTGTCCCAAAGCAAGGGAGGCAATAGTTGCCACAATCAGAATCAGATAACCATAAATAGCAACCACCGTTGTCTTCAGATATTTCAAACCGACAGGCAACAACATATAACTGATAGTGGTCGGGAAAATCAATACGAACATCAGGATAAGGAAAGGTGCCCAATGGAACGGCATGGAAAATACCGGAGCATCAAATCCTGTAATGAACGTTACTATTATAGCAGATACGGCAGCACCGGAAAAGGTATAGCGCAACATGGTTATTGCTCCGATGGCAGTCAAGATACGCTGACTAAGAATCAGATAGACAGCATATACCACAGAGCTAAGAAGACAAAGCATATTTCCCGTGAAAGCATCGGACGCCAAATCATCACTTTGCTGAGTTAAAATACAAACCAATGCTCCTATCAGACCGATAGAAATTCCTATTATTTTTTTAGTGGTCGCCTTCTCCTTATAAAAGAATATCATCATGAGAAAAACCCAAATAGGTTGGAGGCTGGTAAAAATGGAACTGGAAACAGGAGTTGTTTTACTCAATCCGGCCAGGTAGAGAAACATAAAGCCATAAAGTCCCAAGGCCCCCAACAGGAAAAGGAGCCATTTATCTTTGGCGGATGATTTTTCCGGAGGCATAAACCACCCGATTACCCAAAAGGCTGCTGCCGCAAACGTGCAACGAAGGGTTGCTCCCGTCAGCGGACTCATCCACAAAGGCAGAAGATACTTCAGGGCATTCATATTTAACCCGCTAAAAACTTTCGAGACAGCCATGCTAAGATTGGCTTCCAGTTTCTTATTCTTCATTTTTATTTTAATTGGTCGTTAAACAAAAAGGCATGACGGCGCCGGTATGCCCAGAAAAGAGTGACAACAGTAATCAGCAGATTAAAGATAAACGGAAACTCTTGTGATTGGGTATGAAATATCCATTGGAAAAAATCGACGATAAAAGGATAAAGTAAGATGGCAAGATAGTTCATCATCATTACAAATGCCAGTGCCAATGTGGCCTTTTCCGGCAATGCGGTATGCGTAGTCTTATCATAAAGCATGGGTTGGATGACACCATAGCCCAACCCCACAAACAGACATCCGGGAATAATCAGCCATTCAAGCGGAGCTATCCAGATGAGCAACAATCCCAATGCCATGAACAGCAAGCTGTATGCTTTGGTACGTTCTTTCAATGTAGCCGCAATCTTATCCAGACAGAATCCCGGAGCCATAATCGCCAGAAAGAAAAGAGAAATCATCAAGCCCGAATTTCCACTTGAGAAATGATGCTTCTCCATCAGGAAAGGCAGATTGAATATCACCGCCAATACGATATAAGTCGTCACTCCGTAGAAGAACATCAATTCTATCAAATGCTTCACATGGATACCATATTTACTACCGCCTGTATCTATCACCGCCCGTTCTTCTTTCGAACTTGCACTATCAGCAGCGGCAACTTCCGGCCGGTCTTTCTTCAGACGACCGATCAACAAAATAGAAATCAGCGGAAGCAAATAGACCAGAAAAGGTAAATGCCAACTGACTTCCGCCAAATAACCGGTGACGGCAGTCGCTATCACCAACGTAAAATTAGTGATTGCTGAACTAAAGCCGAATTGTTTTACCCGGTAAGTTCCGGTAAAATACCTCGACACCAGACCGGTAGACAACGGAATAATCAGCCCAGCCCCGATACCCAATAAGGCACTTACTACAATCAATTGCCACATCTTATTGGAAACCAGATACAACATACCGCTCACCGCAAAGAGCCAAAGTCCGATTTTCAGGATACGGACAAAGTCGACTTTCTCCGTCAACTTACCACCCAACAGAATGAAAGGAATAATGAGCAAGGAAGGAAGCGAAGTCAACATCTGGATATCCAAATCCGTAGCTTCCGGAAATATCTTCGTAAGATCGCCCAATATAGGCGAAACGGCCAGCCCCGGCAGAGAAGTCAGTGCCGAAACAGACCAGATGGCAATTAAAGTGATAAGAGAAATCGTTCCTCTTCCCGTCTGTATTTTCATACGCAAATTCGTTAAAAGTTTAGGTTTGATGAGAACAATACTCATCGCATAAAGTTCAAAACGAATCCCCCCCCTTAATAAACGCCAAATAATGTAAAAGCCGAAAACTTTCAAAACAGCCTGCTGTTGTTGTGGGAAATTCGACGGGGAAAATCCCCATCGCCCTAAACCTTTTAAAAAACAAATTAAGTATGAAAGATTTAAATTTCAGAAAAGGCGATGCTAAAACAGAAGCATTTGGTTCAGACAGAATGTTGCAACCCTCTCCGGTAGAGAAGATACCTGATGGACCTACTACTCCTGAAGTCGCCTATCAGATGGTAAAAGACGAAACATTCGCTCAGACTCAACCGCGCCTGAACCTGGCTACTTTCGTGACTACCTACATGGATGAATATGCTACCAAGCTGATGAACGAAGCCATCAACATTAACTACATTGACGAAACTGAGTATCCGCGTATCGCAGTGATGAACGGTAAATGTATCAACATCGTTGCCAACCTATGGAATTCTCCGGAAAAAGATACTTGGAAAACCGGTGCTCTGGCTATCGGCTCCTCAGAAGCTTGTATGCTGGGTGGTGTAGCTGCTTGGTTGCGCTGGCGTAAGAAAAGACAGGCTCAAGGTAAACCGTTTGATAAACCGAACTTTGTTATTTCTACAGGTTTCCAGGTTGTATGGGAGAAATTTGCACAGTTGTGGCAGATTGAAATGCGTGAAGTGCCTTTGACACTTGACAAAACCACACTCGATCCCGAAGAAGCCTTGAAGATGTGTGATGAGAATACAATTTGTATCGTACCTATCCAGGGTGTTACATGGACAGGACTGAACGATGACGTAGAAGCATTGGACAAAGCACTGGATGCTTACAACGCCAAGACTGGTTATGACATTCCTATCCACGTAGACGCTGCCAGCGGTGGTTTTATCCTTCCGTTCCTTTACCCGGAAACAAAATGGGACTTCCGCCTGAAATGGGTGCTTTCCATCAGTGTATCCGGTCATAAGTTCGGTCTGGTATATCCGGGACTCGGTTGGGTGGTTTGGAAAGGCAAAGAATATCTGCCAGAAGAGATGTCGTTCAGTGTAAATTATCTGGGTGCTAACATCACTCAAGTAGGTTTGAACTTCTCTCGCCCGGCTGCTCAGATTCTGGGACAGTACTACCAGTTCATCCGTTTAGGATTCCAAGGTTATAAAGAAGTACAGTACAACTCTTTGCAGATCGCTAAATACATCCATGACGAAATAGCCAAGATGGCTCCGTTCGTCAACTACTCTAACGAAGTGGTAAACCCGTTGTTCATCTGGTATCTGAAACCAGAATATGCAAAGAACGCTAAATGGACTTTGTATGATTTGCAGGATAAACTGTCTCAACACGGTTGGATGGTTCCGGCTTATACATTGCCTTCCAAACTGGAAGATTATGTAGTGATGCGCGTCGTTGTCCGTCAGGGATTCAGCCGCGATATGGCAGATATGTTGCTGGGCGACATCAAGAACGCCATCACAGAACTGGAAAAATTGGATTATCCTACTCCTACCCGCATAGCACAAGAAAAGAATCTTCCGGTAGAAGCTAAAATATTCAACCACGGCGGTCGTCGTAAAACAGCTAAAAAATAAAAGATCTATGAATAAAAAAGTAACACTCGCTCAATTGCAAGAAGTGGTACAGGAGGCATACGATCAGGTAAAGACGAATACGGGAGGCAAGAATGCCGACTATATCCCTTACTTGGCCAATGTCAACAAAGATCTCTTTGGAATCAGTGTCTGCCTGCTCAACGGACAGACCATCCATGTGGGGGATACCGACTACCGCTTCGGAATAGAATCCGTATCCAAAGTACATACGGCTATCCTGGCTCTGCGTCAATATGGCGCTAAGGAAATATTGGACAAGATCGGAGCTGACGCGACAGGCTTGCCTTTCAACTCTATCATCGCCATCTTGCTGGAAAACGACCACCCGTCTACTCCATTGGTAAACGCCGGCGCCATCTCCGCTTGCAGTATGGTGAAACCAATAGGCGACTCTGTCAAGAAATGGGACGCCATCGTAGGAAACATAACCGACTTGTGCGGCAGTGCTCCTCAACTGATAGACGAATTGTATAAGTCCGAATCGGATACTAACTTCAACAACCGTTCCATTGCTTGGCTACTGAAGAACTACAACCGTATCTATGATGATCCGGATATGTCTCTAGACCTTTATACGCGTCAATGTTCATTGGGAGTGACCGCATTGCAGCTTTCTATCGCTGCCGGAACAATCGCCAACGGCGGTGTGAATCCGGTGACCAAGAAAGAAGTGTTCGACGCCAGCTTGTCTCCCAAAATCACAGCCATGATTGCCGCGGTAGGTTTCTACGAACATACCGGAGACTGGATGTATACTTCCGGTATTCCTGCCAAGACAGGTGTAGGAGGTGGTGTGATGGGTGTGTTGCCCGGACAGTTCGGTATCGCAGCATTCGCTCCTCCTTTGGATGGATCGGGTAACTCTGTAAAAGCACAGTTGGCTATCCAGTACATTATGAACAAACTAGGACTGAATGTATTCGGTCAGAATCATATCACGATCGTCGATTAAAAGACTTTCCCGATAAAAAGTGAAGGGTTACTATTGCGCGATAGTAACCTTTTTCTATTACAATCTATTTATCTTACGATGTTAATTAACGAACTTTGAAAGAGATTGCGGGAACATCTCGTACAAAATGTTGTTATAACACTGACTTTAAAATATTTTTCACTTAAAACCTTAACTTATGGCAAATATTAAAAATGCAGTGAAGCTGGGGGTGTTTACCCTCGCTATCATGAACGTTACGGCAGTAGTATCATTGCGTGGACTACCGGCCGAGGCCGTATACGGAATGAGTTCGGCCTTTTACTATCTTTTTGCAGCTATTGTCTTTCTTATTCCTACATCGCTCGTCGCAGCAGAATTGGCGGCCATGTTCCAGGATAAACAAGGCGGTGTGTTCCGGTGGGTAGGCGAAGCCTACGGCAAGAAACTGGGATTCCTCGCCATTTGGGTACAATGGATTGAAAGTACAATCTGGTATCCCACAGTACTAACATTCGGTGCCGTATCCATCGCCTTCATCGGAATGAATGACGTACATGATATGTCACTGGCAAACAACAAGTATTACACGCTCGTCGTCGTACTTATCATCTATTGGCTGGCAACATTCATTTCCCTGAAAGGTATGAGCTGGGTTGGTAAAGTGGCTAAAATCGGCGGTTTGGTCGGTACGATTATTCCGGCCGGATTGTTGATTATCCTAGGTATCATTTATCTCGCAACAGGCGGACACTCTAACATGAATTTCGACAGCAGCTTCTTCCCCGACTTTACCAATTTCGACAATGTCGTTCTAGCCGCCAGTATCTTCTTGTTCTATGCCGGTATGGAAATGGGCGGTATCCACGTGAAAGATGTAGATAATCCATCCAAGAACTACCCGAAAGCAGTATTTATCGGTGCGCTTATCACCGTTCTTATCTTTGTGCTAGGTACTTTCGCACTTGGTGTTATCATCCCCGCAAATGATATTAACCTGACTCAGAGTTTACTTGTCGGTTTTGACAACTACTTCAAGTATATCCATGCTTCCTGGTTATCACCGATCATTGCCATCGCCCTTGCCTTCGGTGTATTGGCAGGTGTATTGACATGGGTTGCCGGTCCGTCAAAAGGTATCTTTGCCGTAGGTAAAGCCGGTTATATGCCTCCGTTCTTCCAAAAAACAAACAAACTGGGTGTACAGAAAAACATTCTGTTCGTGCAGGGTATAGCAGTAACTGTATTAAGTCTGTTGTTTGTGGTAATGCCTTCTGTACAGAGTTTCTACCAGATCCTGTCTCAGCTGACAGTGATTCTTTATCTTATCATGTATCTGCTGATGTTCTCCGGAGCAATCGCACTTCGTTATAAGATGAAAAAACTGAACCGCCCGTTCCGTATCGGTAAGAGTGGCAACGGTTTGATGTGGTTCGTCGGCGGACTCGGTTTCTGCGGATCATTGCTTGCCTTTATCCTTAGCTTTATCCCGCCCAGCCAGATTTCTACAGGTAGCAACACTGTATGGTTCTCCGTACTGATTATCGGTGCTATCATTGTCGTTGTTGCTCCATTCATCATCTATGCAGCAAAGAAACCGTCTTGGGTAGACCCGAATTCCAATTTCGAACCGTTCCATTGGGAAGTACAGCCTCAAACTGCGAATGTAGCTGCCGGTAGTGTCAGTACAGCAACTTCCAATGCGACAACTTCTGATGCAACAGCTTCCGGTGCTACTCCGTCAGGAAGTTCTAAGGTTTCAAGCGGAAGTGCAACCCCTAATAATACATCTCCGGAAACCGGAAATACCAAAAAGGAGATACCTAAGTAAAAGGTAAAGGTATATCTCTGTATATAAAAAGTAATCCCGTATCGGCTATTCAGGTAGTTGATACGGGATATATATTATCTAAAAAATACAACTATTATTCTCCATATCAGAAATTGGCGAAAATTTCTTCCAAAGTTATTGCGGTATTAAAAAATATACTTATCTTTGCACCCGCAAACAAGAAAGGTGTCATAGCTCAGTTGGTAGAGCAAAGGACTGAAAATCCTTGTGTCCCCGGTTCGATTCCTGGTGACACCACTTCTTAAGCAATCGGAATGTAGCGCAGTTGGTAGCGCACTACGTTCGGGACGTAGGGGTCGGGCGTTCGAGTCGCCTCATTCCGACAAAATAAAGGGTAGCTTTCTGGATTACAGTAAGTTACCCTTTAATTTTATTTAGTTGCCGGGACGAAATCGGGACGGCTATGTAAGAAAATACCAACCTATTATATCATGAAAAACAGGATTTATCTCTTTACAGTAGCAGTAGCTTCTTTTATGTGCATCAGTTGTACAAAGACTCAAACCACTCTTTCGGAAAATGAAAAGGCAGTCAATCCTCCTATCATGGGATGGAGTTCATGGAATGCGTTTCGTGTAGACATCAGTGAAGACATTATCAAACACCAGGCTGACCTAATGGTGGAAAAAGGTCTGAAAGATGTCGGATATCATTATGTCAATGTTGATGATGGCTATTTCGGAAAACGTGACGACAACGGAATAATGCTTGCAAATGAAAAACGCTTCCCGAGCGGCATGAAACCGGTGGCGGATCATATTCACAGCCTGGGAATGAAAGCTGGCCTTTATACCGATGCGGGTAATAGTACGTGTGGTTCCATGTGGGACAATGACACTGCAGGTATAGGAGCAGGTATCTACGGGCATGAACCACAAGACGCCCAATTATACTTTGGCGACTGGGGTTTCGACTTTATCAAAATTGACTATTGCGGAGGAGATGCGCTGGGACTTAATGAAAAGGAACGCTACACTTCAATCCGGAACAGTATAGACAAAGTGAACAAAGATGCTTCCATCAATATCTGCCGATGGGCCTTCCCGGGTACTTGGGCCAAAGACGCAGCAACCTCCTGGCGTATCAGCGGTGATATTAACGCACATTGGGGCTCATTAAGATATGTAGTCGGCAAGAATCTTTACCTGTCTGCCTATGCCGGCAACGGACATTACAATGACATGGACATGATGGTTATCGGATTCCGTAACGACAGCAAAGTGGGCGGACAAGGTCTTACCCCGACAGAAGAAGAAGCTCATTTCGGTTTATGGTGTATCATGAGCTCTCCTTTGCTTATTGGATGTAACCTGGAAAACATACCGGAGTCTTCTCTCGAACTGCTGAAAAATAAAGAATTGATTGCCCTCAACCAAGACCCGCTGGGTTTGCAGGCATACGTAGCGCAACATGAAAATGAAGGTTATGTACTTGTGAAAGATATTGAGCAGAAACGTGGAAACGTACGTGCTGTGGCTCTCTACAATCCTTCCGATACCGTATGCAGTTTCTCCGTCCCGTTCTCTTCATTGGAATTTGGAGGAAATGTAAAAGTACGTGATCTCGTAAAACATAACGATTTAGGCAGCTTCTCCGGCACATTCGAACAAACGCTTCCGGCACACAGTGCCATGTTCCTCCGTATGGAAGGCGAAACCCGTCTGGAACCGACTCTGTACGAAGCAGAATGGGCTTACTTGCCTCTTTTCAACGACCTAGGTAAAAATCCTAAAGGTATTCTTTATGCCAATGACAAAGAAGCTTCCGGCAAAATGAAAGTAGGTTTCCTGGGTGGACAACCGGAAAATTATGCCGAATGGAAGGAAGTGTATAGCGAAGATGGCGGACGCTACAACATGACTATCCATTACTCATACGGTAAAGGACGCCAAATAGAACTGGATGTCAACGGCATTATTACCAAAATAGATTCTTTGGGAGAGGATAATAACCATAACGAAATCACAGTTCCCGTTGAACTAAAAGCAGGATATAACACCATTCGCATGGGTAATAGTTACAACTGGGCACCGGATATCGATTGTTTCACTCTGACAAAAGCATTGTAATAACCATATAAAAAAGGAGTAAAATATGATAAATACATCTTTACTCCTTTTTTAATCTATATGCCAGTTTATTCCATCATCGTCACACAGGCTTTTTCGGTCAAAGTTACCTGTAATTTGGCATCATCCTTTTCAGGAATCCAAAACATACGCTTGCACTCTCCTTTTTGAAGTTTCACATTCCCATTGTGACCTGTCAAGTATTCCGTATCAATCCGACATTCTTGCACATTTACAGACCAATTATCCATCATATTCAGATTCAAATGCAGACTATTGATCTTACCACTCTGAAATTCCACATTCCTGCCACTCCTGGCAACATGCAAAGCTCTAAAATCGCACGAATCCACTAGCATAGAATTAGAAGTATCAATGGAAAGAGAATCCTTTGTCAAATTTTTAAAAACTATATCCTGCATGTAAATATCATTGATAATACATTCCACCTCTTGCGTCAGATTCAGTTGCATGTCTCCCGTTATCATCGCCATATATCCGGATTCCTTCAACTCTTGCGAGAGTTTATCCAGCGGATAGTCCAAAAGAATTTTCAACGTATCCCCCATGACGGTCATTTTCAGATAATCATTTACTTTCTGCGAACAGGAAAACTCATTCTTCTCTCCTTTTGAAGGCAGCACCCGCAAAAAAGAATTTGCCAGCCAGACACTACGTTCTTCCGTATGCATCTCCGTTTGAGCAAGCCATATTACCCGGCAAGCCGGGATTTCTTTGGTTAGCTGCTCTCCTTGCAGATTTATTTGATTGGAAAAATGCGGCCTCCCCAGACAATACATCACAAACATTCCGCCTACCAGCACACAAAGTCCGGCTACAAAAAGCCCAATTAATATATAAGTTGTACGTTTCATAATATTTGTTTTACTTTTCTTTTTTACAAAATTCCCGGTACATATCGGTTATCTCTTTGATAGGAATATCCAGTGTCTTGATCTGCTTGAAGAAGTAATCCAGTTCTTCTTTCAAAAAAGTATTCTTTCGCAAAGAATGAATCAGTTCCCTTGCACCAGTAGAGACAAAATAACCAATGCCGCGTTTATTATAAATAATATTCTGTGACTGGAGATAATCAAATGAGCGCATCACTGTATTGGCATTTACTTCCACAATAGCGGCATATTCTCTGACAGAAGGGATACGTTCCTCTTCCCCAAATTGCCCCAGAAGTATCTCATCACAGATCCTATCAGCGATCTGCAGATAAATAGCTTTACTTTCTTTAAAATTCATAGGCTAAAGTATTACATACGTTGAATAATCTCGGACTCCTTAAAACGGAAAAAGGCAAGTACCCAATTAACCAATGCAAAAAACATAAAGGCTATGGATCCCAGGGTAAAAACTTGTTGCTCCGTGAAAGAAGAAAAAATATAGTCGTAATCTTTATTGTTGTTTCCATGAAATAGCATATTACCCGTCAACATTCCCATCAATACATAAATCAGAACAATGATTGTTACCGAAACAAAAGTTTTAAGAAAAGAGTTCTTCGGCCAAACAGAACTACCTAATACGAACAATGACTGCACAAAGCAATATATAGAAAGGACTAATATCAACTGATACGTTTCATTGAATAAAAACCACCGTTTCCCGCTACCGACTAAATCTCCCAAGTCGACAGGAAGTATCACCTCTTTTACATCCGGATAGATAAGCGAATAAACCAATACTCTTGTATAATCAGCCAATTTAAAAGCAATCAGAAAAACAACTAAAAATACGATAGTTGATACCAGCCAACGGGAAAAAAACTTCTCGAAAGGAGTGCACGGTGTCATTAATGTGGATAGCCGACTGGTCTTATTCTTCATCTTCTCCATCACCAGCGATGCACTTAAGCACCCGAAAACAAATAGAAACCACAAAAAAGCCATCAATATAAATCCCCATGCAGGATCGGCATTTGCATTTGTATGACGAATAAAATAAGCAGAATCGTGATACCTGTATTGAAAATATCCGTTCCAAACCAATACCACCGCCATCACTCCATACATCAACACCATACGAAGCACATTCGATCTCCAATTCTCTACCATCTCCTTACGGCAAAGATTCATAAAACGAGGCAAACTGAAAAAAGTATCTTTTATCATCGTCTTTTATTTTTGAGTGTGAAACAATCGGGCTATCTCTTCAGGAGCAGCCAACGTAGCATTAAAAAGAAGTTCCAGATTTAATTCCGATTCTTCCTGTTCTTCGTTAGGAAGTATCAGGTAATTCCCCTGAATAGTAGGGATTGCGAAAAGAGCATTTTTCGCCAGTTCCCGATTGTCACTCTCCACAAAGAAAAGTTTGTCGCAAATATTACTTGTAGATTCATCCAGCAACACACGGCTGTCATCCATAATCAATACATGGTCGAGCACCTTATCAATGTCACGAACCTGATGCGTAGAAATTACAATCGTCTTATCATCCGACATGCCCGATGCGATAAACTTACGGAACTGACTTTTACCGGGAATATCCAGTCCGTTGGTCGGCTCGTCCATCAACAAAAGAGAAGTGTTTGTAGCAAGCGCAAAGCTCATGAATACTTTCTTTTTCTGTCCCATAGAAAGTGATCCGAGATCAATATCTATGTCCATTTCAAAATAATGGAGATATTTAATCATCTCCTCCTTGCTGAAACGGGGATAAAAAGGACTGTTCAACTCCACATAGCTGACCAGAGAGACTGAAGGTAATTCAAACTCTTCAGGAACTAAAAACATATCCTGCAAAGTAACCGGTAACCGACGGCGCACATCTGTATCGTGAAACACCACTTTGCCGTTTTTAGGAGTCAATAACCCGGACATCAGATAGAGAAGAGTAGACTTTCCCGCGCCATTCTTTCCCAACAGTCCATATACCCTGCCGGACTCGAACGAAAGCGAAAAATCATGTAATACCGCACGCTTCGATTTACGATAAGTAAATGAAAGATTTTCTACTGTAATCATAGCATTTCTGTTTAATGAATAACGTCTCTTAGTGTATTAGTATAATAGTACACCACAAAAGTAAACAATCTTTTGGATATTCCAATAGAAAAGGAGAAAAAAGTGTAAAAAAAGGAGGAGCTAAGATCACTCTCCACTCCTCCTGTCACGACAAACAACTAAAATTATTCACTATTTGATGCCGTCCAATGCCCTTTTAGCAGTAGCATTAGCGGGGTCTATAGCCAGAATTTTATTCCAGTATTCTATGGATTTATCTTTATTAGCCTTTGCTTCGGCCTTCAATGCCGGATTCTCGATCGCTAACAAATAGTAATATCCAAGATAACTGTAACATTCAACCAAAGCTGAATTGTAATGAGGATCATTTTTGCTTTCCAATAAAGCAGCCACTTCCTCATAGAAAGGTTTCGCAAGCCCTTGAGTGGTTTCAGGGTCCAGTGCAGAATTGGCACGTGCTCTCCAGAAGTTACCCAAGTAGCTATCCGGTGCTGCTTCTGCAATTGCATGGAAAACAGAATCGGCGGACATCAACGCCTGCTTGCGTTCTTCAACAGTGATTGTCAATGAATCAGGTTGCGTACCAGCACCGTAATAAAGTCTGCCAACCTGAAACTGTAAGTCCGGAGTCTGTTTTTCCTTATCAAGAGATGCATAATATTTCCGGTAAGCACTGATCGCCTTTTTATAATCATTCTTCCGCTCGTAAGCAGCAGAGATGTTTTTGTATAAGTTCGTATTGGAGGGATCTAATTGAACCGCCTTTTCATATTGTATCACAGCTTCATCATACTTTTTCAAATCTTCCAGCAGATGTCCGTAATACATATAATCCAAATAAGAATAATCGGCTTTATCGGTTTCATTAAAGAAAATATCCGCAGCTTTCATCGCTTCGTCAAAACGCTTCAAGTCGGTATAATTATACATTGCCAGGCGGTTGAACGCAGCATGGCGGGGATTCTTTTGCAGTCCCATGTTGGCTACTTCAAGCGACTTCTCGAAATCATGGTTCAAGAATAAAGCAAACGCATACTTCACTAAATCCTCCTCAGTAGCTACCGGTCCCATAGCAAAACGCGAATAAGCATCCGCAGCTTTGCTGAAATCATTCTTCAAATAATAAATCTCGGCCAGCTTCTTGTCTACACCGGTGTTAGACGGTTGCAAAGATTTCAGTTGATTCAGCTTTTCGATAGCAAGACTCGAATTTGCCATCTTATAGATATCTGCAAATTTCAGATAAGCCTCCGCACAGCGCGGATTAAAGTAAATGGCTTCCTCATATTTTTGAGAAGCAAGACCGGCATTCTTCTGTTTGAGGGCAATATCTCCCTCCAATACGGCCGCATCAGCCGATTTGCCGTTTGCTTTTTTGGCAAGAGCCGCATATTGCTGAGCTTCCGGTATTTTACCAGCTTCCAGATAAGCCTCACCGATAGCCACCAACAGCTCTATATTCTTTTTATTCTTGCCTTTTATCATTTGTCCAGCCTCTTCGGCCGCTTGTGCCGGATTCGCCTGAATAGTTTCTTTCAATTTTGCAACACCCGCTTTCCATTCGGAGGCAGGAGTTTGTGCATAGAGCGACCCAACTGCTATAAACGCTCCAGCTAAAAACATTTGTACTCGTTTCATGATAGTCTCTAATTTTAGTTATTATTCGCCATTCACATGGACTACACGTATCGGCTGAGTAGCCGGAACAAGTCCGGATTTTAATATGATGCGCTGCCCCTTGTCGGAGGTCATAAAAGAAGTGAATCCCCAAGGCAGCCCGTTGCGAGGATCATTCAGAATTGCATAAATTGGCCGTGCCAATGGATAATTGCCATAATACAAATAAGCCTGATAAGGTTTATAGCTGTTTCCGGGAGTCGCCACATCTTCGGCACTCACCGCCATCACCCTGATTTCCTCCCTGAAAGAGAGATTGGTAGTATCACTGCGGTTTCCCAACCAGTTCACACCTATCACACCTATCGCATCAGGATTCTGCGCTACATAATTTATCACCTGCTGATTTGTCCTCAAAGCACTCACATTTCCTTCTGCTAACGGTTTTCCGTTGCAGATCGAATCCATCGCAAAGCGTACTGTACTGGAGTTCTTATTGTCGAACACCACCCGAATACCTTTCAGACGGGAACCCGGATTTACCTGTTTCCAATCTTTCACTTCTCCCGTCAAGATACGGCGGAAATCGCGCACACTCAACAATGAATCCGGATTCTCCCGGTTCACAATCAGTGCCAGTCCATCCGTAGCCAGCTTAATCTCACGAGGATAAAACTTACGGCTGTGAAACGAATTCATTTCTTCCTCAGTCAGTGTCCGGGTTGCGATTGCCAACCGGACACTGTCTTTCAGAAGTAAATTAATCGCCTCTACTTCAGTAGTGTAGCGAGGAACAATTCCGGCCAAAGGATACAAACTCTCAAACACATCGATTTCTTCCTGCACAATGGGTTCGAAACTTTCATCCACCGCAATAGCTATCACCCCGGACGAATACGTATCCGTCGGTCCGTCTTTCAATTTAGAACGGCAAGCACTTAATGCCGCCAACAAAACGATTCCTATCAGCCAAAATTGTCTTTTCATCATCTTTTTATTGTAATCTGAACATTACCGGAACTGTAAACTTCACACGCACCGCCTTACCGTTCTGCTTGCCCGGAATCCACTTCGGCATACTCTTTACCACACGTACGGCTTCCTTATCCAGATAAGGATCTACACCACGTGCCACACGCACATCCGAAATAGTACCGTCGCGCTCTACGACAAACTGAATGATAACACGTCCTTGTGTTCCGTTCTCCTGTGCAATGGTAGGATATTTGATGTTTTTTCCCAGATAAACCATCAATTCCTGCATTCCGCCCGGGAAGGCAGGCATCTGTTCTACCATATCGAACACTTTTTCCGGTTCCGGCTCAGCCTGTGTTACTACCTGCTTCAAGTCAGCGATATCCGCACCATTCTCTTCATCATTACCTTTCACATCGGCAATGGAGATCGCTACTTTAGTAGAAGTCAACTCTTCCTGACTCTTGATCTCATTATCCTCGTGCACCTCTTCATCCTTCTTGATGACGGGAGCCGTAAACTTAATAGAACTCTTCAATGCAGGGGGTGGAGGAGCTACGGGTTCTACCCGCTTCATCTCTTCCTGCTTGATTTCCGGTTCTTCCAATTTCGACAGAGTAGTAACCTCCGTCATCACTTCCTTTTGTTTCGGAGTTGCCAACTTGAGCAACGTAGGAATCGTAAACCCGATCAATGCGATGACCAATACGGCAAACATTGCCAGATTATGCCGTTTTGTCGAATTAGCACGCATCTTATAGGCACCATACGCCTGATTCTTGCCTTCAAAAATCAATTGACACCATTCCGAAGAAGTCAAATCTATTTTTGCCATTTTACTTTTCTGTTTTAGGTGTTCATCATTTATCGGCCAGATTCTGTGACAAGGCACCCTTCTCATCGAAATTCTTCATCAAGAATTCGTCTGCTTCGGCAATGTCCGTAATCACATACTTACCTATATTACATATCTGCATCTCGTCCAGCGCGTCAATCAGATTCTTATAAGAAGCGTCATCCGTCGCCTTGATAATCACGGTCGGCGTATCTTTTCCGCTCTTAATTTCGGAAACCTGTTTCCGGTATTCCTCTTCTGAAATCCTAAGGTCCAGCTTCTGCAGCTTCAAAGCCCTCACTTTGTTCACGGCAGCCACATTCTTCTGAAGCAGTATGGAACGTATTCCATCCGGAGTGTAACTCGTCTCTTTCAGCGAAGTGTAATCCTTATAGTTCGGTTCACCCTCGTAGTAATAGAGCTTATTGTCCGCTCCCAGCAGCAATGTGATTGCCTGCGAAGCCTTCACCATACTCTTCTGTTGTTCTGTTATACTCTTATCATTACTCGGCATGCTTATCTCCATCGTCTGAGGCTTGCTCAGGGTGGTACAAAGCATAAAGAAAGTAATCAGCAACATATTCATATCCACCATCGGAGTGAAATCCACCCGCACGGCAAACTTTTTCTGTTTGCTCTTTCCATTTTTTCCGCCGCTCTCTTGTACTTCAGCACTCATACTGTTTTCCTCCTTTCTATTCTTCAGATTCCCCTTTGAGAGAAGTAATCAGGTTGTACCGGTTCTCTCTCAAATCCTGAAGTGAGTTCATAACGTTCTTTATCACCGAGTATGGAGTAGATGCATCCGCCTTGATAGCTATTCGCAAATCAGCGTTGGCTGCACGCGCATTGCGTACCCATGCCTTAAACTGGTTGTCGGTACTATCACATGGAATTCCTTCGTTTTTAAGAATCTTATCCCGTTGTTCTTCAGGAAGATCGAGGAATCTCTGCATACTTCTGATAGGCACTCCGAAAGTGGAAGCTAACGTAAACCGCTTCTGCTGTTCCGGAGTAAACTTAATGCCATACTCTTCACCCATGCTCTCCAAAACAGCCTGCATATCCTGCTGTTTGTCGAGGCTCATAAATATCTTTCCGCTAGGATCTACCAGAATCTGGAGCACGTTTGTCTCCGGAATCTTGATTTCCGATACGGAAGCCGGAGTGTTTACTTGCACCGGTTCTTTCTTCACGAATGTTGAAGTCAACATAAAGAAGGTAAGAAGCAATACAGTAACGTCACTCATAGCGGTCATATCTATGAACGTACTTTTCTTTTTAATTTGCGCTCTACCCATGATTTATAGATTTTAAAGGGTCCGCAGAATTAGTGAGTAGCGGCAAAAGTTTGCACAATAGAGAATCCGACTTCGTCGAGACCGTAAGTCAGTTTATCAATTTTGTTAGTGTAATAGTTGTAGGAAATAACAGCCAATGCACCGGTCAAGATACCGAAAGCAGTGTTAATCAAGGCTTCGGAAATACCTTGTGACAGAGCCATAGAGTCAGCACCACCACCTGCAGACAAAGCGGCAAACGAACGGATCATACCGATTACAGTACCGAGCAATCCCATCAATGTACCCAATGTAGTGATTGTGGCAATAATCGGAAGATTCTGTTGCATCATAGGCATTTCCAATGCAGTAGCCTCTTCCAGCTCTTTCTGGATTGCCAACAACTTCTGCTCCTTAGACAAAGCAGTATTCTTCTCCATTTCGTCATATTTACGAAGAGTAGAAGTAACCACATTAGCTACCGAACCTCTCTGATTATCACAGATTTCCTGCGCTTTCTTAATATCCCCCTCAGCCAATGCAACTTTGATATTAGCAACGAATTTAGCTAAAGAACCTTTTCCGAAAGCAGAGCGGAGAGCAAAATAGCGTTCGATACTCAATGCAAGTACAGTCAACAGCAATGTCTGAATGACAGGCACGATAATACCACCTTTGTAAATGGTACCCAAAAAGTTTCCTGGCAACGGGTGATTGTTCGGATCATTGTTCATAAAGTTTGACGGATTTCCCAATAGGAAATGATAAATACATACTGCCAGAATAAAACAGCAGATAATAACGATACCGGCATTCTTTATACCTACGACATGAGTTTTTTTAGTAGTTTCCATAATAAGTTTTTTGTTAAGATATTAATTTTAGTTATTTAGAAAAAAATGTCAACAGAATTAGACACACTACGCTATAGACCCGGTAACTTTTTAGATACAAAAAAGCCACACAGTTCATACAGGGTATGAAAAGTAAATTACTAATTGAAGTGAAGGGAATAAATACTAAATAAGGATACGTCTCAGAGCGAACACATAATACTCGCTACAGATAATGGAATAATGAGGATCCTTATCCGAATAATAGGATTTACTTTGATCTAATACCAGTGAGTTTTCTCTCAACAAGAAAAACTTATTAATAATGTCTTTCAAAGAGTCATTAATTTCAATGATTCTACGCAGACGATAATTAGAATTCGTTTCGGAAACAGGCTTAAAACCCAATTCTACATCAGAAATGGATAAAGACTGTGTGTTATCATAATCCACATGATGACCACCTACAGAAGAACGATGATTCGTATTGTCTGAAGATGATTCAGAGAACTGACAAGTCGATTCACAACTAGATATGCAAGTAGAGAAATCCATAGCATTTCCACTTATGCTAAAAGATAGCATCAACAGAATACAAGCCAATATGAATCTCGGAGAACTTTTCATTATATCTTAGTTGTTATTTATTAGTCTCACCTAATTTGGTCGCAAATATAGTCATTAAATTGATTAAGTTTATCATCATTCACATCATTTAAACTATAAATCTTAATCATACTATTAGAACAAGTCAGAAAGGATATTGTT